>Ga0335396_10000229_pt1 | contig 74779 bp, 62 predicted proteins | sample FRY02_FD_205743 | JGI IMG/M metagenome (GOLD analysis project Ga0335396, IMG submission 205743) | Freshwater microbial communities from Lake Fryxell liftoff mats and glacier meltwater in Antarctica - FRY-02 (spades assembly) (version 2) | ecosystem: Environmental > Aquatic > Freshwater > Ice >...
TCCCTGTGGAAAAATCTACATCAAAAAGAAACTCCTCAAGCGGGAAGAGGAAAAGGTCGAGAAATTCCTTCAATACGATGTCGTCATGGTGCCAGCAAAGCCGTGCTCGTTGTCCAGTTGCAAGCCCGACTGCGGCGATTGCTGGTATGACCTCCGCACCGCCTGCTCCCGGCTGTTTGGCTACTAACTGAGGCTTCACCAAAGGATGACAGGGGATAAGACCTGAATTGGACCAACTGTTGGTAGGATCCTGGGATGTCTTCAGCCCCCAAACAACATTCCGTCGATAGAACTGGCTGTGCACTGGGCGTTGTCTTTGCTCTGGCTATTGAGGCCGATGGATTTGCTGCCTTAGCGACACACGTCTTTGACACCCAGGCCAGCGGCATCGTCTTTCGTGAAGGCCTTATCGCGGAGCGTCGGGTGGCATGGTGCGTTTCGGGAGCAGGCAGCCAAGCAGCAACGCTGGCAACGCAGCTTTTAATCGACGGCCACCGGCCCAGACTGATCGCCAGCGCCGGATTTGCCGGAGGGCTTTGTCCATCCATCTCGCGAGGATCTATCGTCTACCCCACACGCGTGCTGCGAGTAAGGGCCGACATGACTGTTGCCGAAACGCTCCCCCTGACAGACATTCAACCTGAGGCCACGTTTCCAAATCCTGTTATGATGCACGATCCGTCGAGGATGACAAGCCTTGTGAGCGTTGATCATGTGGTCTACACGGCGGCTGAAAAACTCAGACTTTTCAATTCCACAGGTGCGCTCGTGGTCGACATGGAAAGTTTCAGCGTGGCCTCTCGATCGCATGCCGCAGGCCTGCGGTGCGCGTCGGTGCGTGTGGTCTCCGACGCCTCCGAACAAGATTTGCCGCCTGAAATTGGACGGCTCGTTCAGCCCCAATCGGCGATGCGAAGGGTTGGCGCCGCACTGGCAGCCATTGGGCGAAGGCCCCGGGCGGCAGCCGACATGTGGCGTCTCTGGGAGCACGCAGTCATCGATGGAAAAACACTTGCTGGAGCCCTTGAGCGGCTCTGCCGATTCCTTCCGACAGACAACGGCTAAGTCTTTGGAGAGCAACAAGCATCTTCACGTTGACGATGGCAGGTGATTCGCTATTTTCAGGCAGGCCAGGCAGCGACCGTTTCGACAGCGGCTTCTACGGCGGGGGTTTCCAACGCAACACCGGCTGTCGTTCGGAGCATCTCGTCGACTTTATTTCGAGCAGCCCGTGAGCCGTCGATCATGCCATGGACGAGCGGGTTGTTCTGCGGCACCGAAAGAGCCACAAGCGCCAGCGGAAAAACAACGCCGTACGACACGGCGTAACAGGTTGTGTAGAGAAAACGATTGGCAAACATCCCCATAGAGGGCAGAGCCTTTTCGGCTGCCTGCCGTGCTGCAGTTGCGCCTTGATTGATGTTCTGGGTGACGCTTGAGGCAGCGGCCTGCATTGCATCAGCCACCGCAGCGAGCGGATCGGAGGAGGTCGTATCTGTGTTAGCAGCCTGAGCGGATTCGTGAGTCATGGTCGCTTTCAATAAAAAGAGCGTGTCGCAGAAAATATTTAAGAATACTTATGCGACAGCGATTTGCCGACATCGAACCATCGACTCTAGCCTACGTGGTAAGACAAAGCAAACAGCCACTTTTTATTTTTAAAACCGGTAAAAACTTGAGTAGGACACTCATGCCGGCAGCGAGGTGGCCGCTGCTTCTGCGGCAAAGGCAGCCTGAAAATCGTCCTCATGTGCATTTCGCAAGCCCGTAATAAATTCCCTTGCATTGTTGACCGCGTGGTCTGCTCCCTGACGGGCGCCACGACTGACAGGATTGGGCCTGCGACCAACCAACTTTTGCACGGCAGCGCCTGGAAAGGTGACCGCAAATCCGAGGATCGCTCCAGTGCAGTAGAGCGTTTGACCGAGCACAAGCCCCACCTCTTCGAGGCTGCTTTTTCTATTGGCTACGCTTGCCGGTGGAATGGCCTGCACACGACCGTGGTCACGCAGCCATCGTTCCTGAAAAATTCGCCGTGCTGTTTCGTCAACCGAATGCATGAAGGCACCGTCAAAAAGAAATGCCACCGCCGTGCCGACAACCGGAATAATATCAACCGCCTCCTCAGCAATCAGCGTGCGACTGGTGCGGGCCACCAAGTCGGCTTCTCCAGGGATCACATTGACGTGCGTGTCGATCGCATTGTGCAGCGTTTGAATCATCGTGGTTCGTAGCTCAGGATTTCCAAGCATCGAGATTTCCAAAATATCAATGATGATGGCTTGATCAATGAGTCGCTCCAGCGAGTATCCATAGCAATGTCCAATGCGTGCGACCGACAAAAGCGATGCGATCAACTGGCAGGGGATGTGAACAAACGGCCCGGCAAACGAAAGAGCCGTACCCTCAACGATTGCAAACCGCTCGGCCCGGGCACTGAATCGCCTAGCCCACGCATCACATTCTGCCAGCGGTCGCTTGGCGATCTCATCCACGCTAGCAGCCTGAAAACAATGCGCCACTTCGCGGCCGGAATCGCTCTTGGAAGCTATTGTCTCCAGAGAATTTACCACTTTGTTGACTAAACTGCGCGGAATAAAGTGTCCGACAACCCATGTCAGCGGACTTGTCACGGTATCGACGACTGCCGATAACCGACTCGGCAGCCTGCGCTTCCAATTGGCAATCTGTTGAATCTGCATCGCCTCATAGGCGGCAATCGCTCGGCCATTGGTTGAAGGCTCGACGGTGGAAAGTTCATTCATATTTTGAATTCCATAGCGAAAGGGTTGTTTGCATGTCAAGGAGATCAGTTGGTGGGAGTAGACTCGGGATTCTCGGGCTGTGTGGAGACTGAAACGGATGGTAGCGGATACCGGCTTTCCATGTCGTCAAGATACCTGAGGAGTTGGTCGACTCCATGACCGTGCACGCGAGGAAACCGTCGCCGCAGCCAGCCATTCACGGAGCGAAATCCACGCGGCCAGAGCATCAGACCTCCAGCCAGCAGGGCCGGTGTGCCGACCATTCCAGGCAGCACCATGCCGAGCACGCCTATGGAGACCAAAAGCACGCCGATTTCTCGCGGCATCTGCTCCAAACGGTCGTGCATTTCCTGCTCGGCTGGGCTAAAGGCAGCCGAATCAGACGGTGCTAGATTCTGTGATGTGGCTGTATTCATGGGCCGATTGTCTTCCATCGCGGTGGTTTTTCCTTGCTGCCATCCAGAAGACTGCCCTCAATCCTCTTGCGCGCGAGAGGGCGCGGCGCAAGTAGATTCCTCCGCACACTCGCCTTGTGAAGCAGACCCGGCGTGCGGTTTCGCAACCACTGGCTCCTGCGATGCGAGTGCAGGTTGGCGGTCGATCTCGCGTAAACTCCAACGGTAAACACATTGCAAACAATCGCCGAAAGAAGACTGGTGAACCCCAGCAAAAAGGCCCCAGCCACGCAGGCCAGATTGGGCAGAATCGAAAGCCTCCGAGAGGTGAGAATCCTCGTACGACGCTGCCTAGCAGCCAGCAACAAGTCGCCAATCACTGACAGATCGCCTTTGAGCAAAATAATCCCGGAGGGCGTCGTGTCGATATCGATGCCCGCCTCGGTGTCGATAGCCACATGAGCAGCGGCCACAGCCTCTGGAAAGAGTCTACAGCGTCCAGCGATCGCCACCCGTCGACCGCTGGCGCGGAGTTGTCGAATGCTCACGGCCAGCTCCTTTGGATCGGTCGAATGCCCTCCCGCCTCGGCATGAAGTTCGTCGGCCAGGGTTGCCACGCCGGTGGCCTGCGTGTGGCTGGACCGTAGAGCATCGTCGGCAAACAGGATCGTGCGAATCGAGGCTGTGTTGTGCAGTCGGTCGATTGCGGCAGTCGCAACGAGGGCCAACGAGCGAGCAAACTCAAAGTGTGCTGCGATCGTTCCGTCGATTTCAAGGACTAATGTTCGCAGTGACGGTTCCGCTGCCGCCGCTCCTTCACGCAGCACAAGGGTCCGCTGCGATTGACGACAGACAATCGCCGGTCCTGCTGCATCGCCAAACGAATCGGGAATCAGGTCGACCAATGCACAGCCCTGCAACCGTGCACTATCAGCGAGTGCCTCGCAGCGCTCATCGGCCAAATGGCGAGCCAGGCTCGCTGCCCAGCGGAGCATTTCTCGATTGGCATCACCTGGACCATTGATTGTTGTCAGCACCAATCGTCGCCGGTGCAATCCCGGAAAGTCAACGAGCACCAGCGTGTCGATGCTCTCAAGGGCATCAAGCGCGTGGGGCGTTCGCAAGACACAACCCAATGCCAGACACCAGGCCACTGCATCGATATCTTCAATCGAGAGCGAGAGGGCTTCGGCATTGGCGTAGTCGGGACGCAAAATCGCGACCGCAGTGCCCACGCCGCCGGTGAGCAGTCCCAAGCCTGCAGTGGCGAGCGTTGGTACAACAAATCCCTCCGCAAACTGATCTCCATGGGCCGTCGCCGCATAACGGCCCGGCTGAGGCTGTGTCGCAGTGCGGATGGCTCGGCCGATACCCGCAAGTTGAGTGGCTTCGACACTGCGTTCAACGGCCACAAGCAGATCGCCGCCAAGCACCAGCGTGCCAGCCAAGAGGGGTTCGCCGACATGCACCGTTCGAACACCGTTCACTCCACGCACAAAACGCTCGTCGATCACGCCGCCACCCTCGATGACACGGCCGTCAACGGGCACAACATCATAGGCCCCACACCGCACGCGATCGCCAGATGCAAGCGTATAAAGGGGCTGCATGTGGCAGGTGCCGTCGAGCGATTCCAGAGCCGAACAGGCAGGCAACGGCGCCGCATCTTCGAGCAAAAGGCGGCGCTCAACTTCCATATCACGGCGGTGCCTGTGCCGCCAGAATTCAAACGACCACGCCATCACGGCAGAGGCCATGAACTGTCCAGTGGCGAGGGCACAAATGATGATCGTGGCAAACATGGTGGAGAGACCAATGTGTCGACCCTTGATTTCAGTTGCAGCAGACGAGAGCGTTCGCAGGTTTGTTCCCACCAGCAGCACCGCACTCAGAGGCGAGAGCGTCGGCAAGACAAAATCGGCGAGCGCAGCGACCCCCAGCGAAGCCGTTTTGCTCAACATCGTCAGGGGTGAGTACGGGGATGAATCGAGGGACTCCTCCTCGACAGCGTGCTGTAACACAGCGAGCAAGGCATCGGCTTCAAACCGCATCGGATCGATTCGAATCACCAGATCTCCATTCCAGAGACCAAGCCTGGCTTCCCGAATGCCTGGCATCGTGACAACAAGCCGCTCGATACTGCGACCAAACAGACGGTTGCGACGGAGGCGGGCATGCTGGAGCCGAAACTGATCAGCTCGGTCGCAAATGACAGTCCATGTTGTCAAGCGACTACCGTAGCGACGGATGCAGACATTCGTCCCACTGAATGCGTCGTACGGCAGAAGAAAAGAAGACCTGTGCGGACCGTCGCCCCGCACGGAGGCTGCCAATTCAGCCAGCACACTTTCAAAGGGCGGGCTGCCTGCAACGCTGCTCTGGCAATGAATAATCGCAGTCGCATCGTGAGTGCGCAGTTCAACAGATTCGACGTGCAGTGAGGAAAAGACCTGCTTGAGAAACCGGCTGCGAGTAGCAATATTTTCAGACCCCAGAAAATCAGACCGAACCGTCACGCTGCGGCGACGATGATCGAGCGTGATCGCCAGCGGCGGCCCAGGCAAAGACGATGGCCGGGGCTCTCTCGGTGAGGAAGAAGCGTCTGCGCAACGAATATTTTCGGCCTCGCGATCGCTGGCAGTCGAATCAAACATGGCGGCCGCAGCGGTCATACGCCAGACAAATCTCGTGTGGGAATCGACACTCGCCGAGAAGATACGGGCTCGGTGATCAGGCCATCGATCACTTGGATTGGTACGTGGCCGTTGGTGTGGCCGTGGCCATTTTGTCCTGCGGCAGGCTTTGCTGAAGGGGGGCTTTGGGTTTCCCCTTTTACTGTTTGTGGTGTCGCTGTTTTTCTGTCGGCCATTTTATGCGACCCAACATTCACCTGCTGAATCAGTTTTCGTCGTCGTTCCTCGTTGGCCGCCACCTTTCGCATCGGCCACAGCCCATTGGCAAGCGCCGCCACTGCCGTCAGATTATTAAACGCAACGCTCGCCATAATCCCAAAGCCCATCGTAAATACACCCGCCACGCAGATCACATTGGGCACAACAATCATGTGCCAACTGCGCTGCACATTGGCCCGCAGATTGCAGGCGATGTCGCGCAGTTCGCAGAGGTGTGAGAGACCAGCATCCAAAAACACAATCTGGGCTGTGTCGGTGGCGATGGTCGAAGCTCCTCGCAGAGAGATCGAGACATGAGCCTTTTTGAGCGCGATCGAATCGTTGATGCCGTCTCCAACGAAACAGACTTTTCGGCCCTCGGCTTGCAGTTGTGCCACATACTCCGCCTTGTCGGCCGGCAGCACTTGGGCAAAGTAGCGATCCATCCCGAGTTGCTCGGCCAATCGCTTGGTCGGTGCCTCATGATCGCCGGAAATGATCGCCAGATACTTGATCCCCCGCGCCCGCAGGCCTGCCACGATATCAGCCACTTCGGGACGCACCGCGGCCTGTAATTCAATCGCCCCTCCCAAAGCCTCGTCGATGGCGACGAGCACCATCGTGTTGCCCAGCACATGAGCTCGATCAAGGGCTTGGACCACATCGAAGGGGATCGCAATACCTTCCATTTCAATAAACCGCCGACTGCCGACCCGCACCAGATGGCCATCGAGGTGCACCATGATGCCAAAACCGATTTTCATTTCGCTGTCGTCGACAGAGTGGAGCGCAAGACCTCGTGCTTCTGCTGCGTGCAGAATGGCTAAAGCAATCGGATGGTGAAACTTCTGTTCCGCAGCAGCCGCATATCCCAGAATCGCATCTCCATGCCACGGCTGGCAGGCGTGAATCTGCCCCACTTCTGGCCGTTCCTGCGTCAGCGTGCCCGTCTTGTCGAAGAGTACGGTGTCGATCTCGCTCATCAGTTCGAGGGCTCTGCCATCCTTGATGAGGATACCTCGACTGGCGCACAGCGCCAGCGAACTGAGCATCGCCAGCGGAGCGGCCATGCGGATGCCAGTGCCTAGATCGCAGTTGACGATCGCCACACCCGCCGCCGGCCCCAGCGTGGCATACCCCAGGGCACCAATCGCCATCATGGGCGCTGTGGCCCTGTCGGCCAAGCGTTCGCCAGCGTGTTGCCGCGTCAATTTGTATCCGGCCGTATCAGCCAGAATCTTACCGATTTTAGCACTGGCCGTTTCAGCCCCGCTACTTTCCACAGCCACAAACAGTTTGCCGGCCACCATCACAGTCGAAGCAAACACCCGGTCGCCAATGCCCTTCTCCGCGGGCGTGCTCTCGCCAGTGAGGGCGTGTTGATCGATCATGGCGATCCCTTCCACGACAATGCCGTCCACTGGCATCACTTCACCGGTGTTGACGACGATCACATCGCCTTGCTGAAGTTCGTGCATCGGAATCTGAACTTCGATTGTATCTTTGACGACCCAGACGAATCGAGGCTGCTTGCCAAAAACATTCAGCAACATTTTCTTGGAGCGGTCTTCTGTGCGCTTGACGAGCGTGCGACCAAACGACAAGCACCAGCAGAGAATCGCCCCCGGCAAAAGCTGCATTGTCGAAAGGCATCCGATCACCACAATCGCATCGAGAACATCGCAGCCGAGTCGCTTTTCCTTGAAAATCAGATCGTAAGAACCCTTGAAGCAGGGAATCGATGTGTAGGCGAAGAGCGCAGCCGATACAGGCAGCAGCGGTGGAAAAGCGAATTGAGCTGCTGCTGCCAATGGCAGCGATGCTGTACAAATAGCCAAAGAGAGATCGAGTTTGTCGAGTTTGGAGGGAATGTCTGTACCCACCAAAACTCCGTCTAGAATTTCAACCACCTGACTTCGCGTGAGTTGCCGCGGATCGTAGTCGACGGTGACCGTCGAAAAGAATGTGTCGGTTGCATAGCGGTCGATGCCCAAGACGGTCATCAACTCTCGGTCGATCGCGTCGGCCACTTCAGCCCGTCGATGAATGACAGGGTTCTTGAGTTTTACGCGCCCAGGTCGTTCGTTGACGACGCACCAGCCGGAAATGTGATCTCCGTGCCGCTCCAGCCGCACCATTGCGCTGCGATTGAGCGATTTCTCCATCCGATCAGCAGGAACACCTTTGAGGGCCGCAACCGATGTCTGCGGACCACGGACAAGAAGCCGAGCAATTTTGGCCACGACCTCATGAGCAGCCACTTTGCTCGAGCAGTATCGCAGCAGCGCCTTCGGGCTTCGGCCGCCGTTGACTGTCACCTGTTCGATTTCTTCTGCTTCAAAAGCGCACGCCACAAACTGGCGGCAGGGCTGACTGGTTGTATCGGCAAAGAGCGGCCCCTCGACTTGAATGATGCCTGGTCTGGGAAAGCTGATCCGCACGTCCATAACAGGAAATCCTCGTCAGTAAACTCGTGCTCGTAATCGTGTTGTAAATGAAGAATTTCTGGCTGAAGCTCTGAATCAATTAGGGAACGGGAGGACGGGGTGCCGAAGGAGCTTTGTTTTTTAGGCTGCACCGCGGGCCACCGTCGGTGCTACGGCTTCTGTCGTGGATGGCTGCGTAAAAAAATCTGCTCCCACTGGGCCTAATGGTTCGCCAGATCGCTGCATGCCTTCGACAGTTTCGGCTGCATTTTTAAGGGCATCTCCAAAGGCCTGCTGGGCAAAAACAGCAGCGCCAGCCATGTAGGGCGCGAGCTTGTCTTTGAGCTGGGGATAGAACGCGTGACCAAGGGCACCGGCTGCCGCACCAGCGCAAAAATATCCAAACTCCGAACGGGTCATGAGATTAGGTTCCTAAGAAGTAAAAATGATGGACGTGAGAGACGGAAAGATCGCCTGAAGGGCTAAGGCACTCCAAACCCCAGACCAGATCTACGATTAGACAGCGGCCAGTGCCAGCATTGTTTGCGACGCAGGCTGAAGTGTTTCTTTGGCCAGATCGAGCCCAGCACGACCACCGTCTGCGAGCCCGAACACGATCGGATTGTTGTAGGGAACCACCCGCGCAACCAAATAGACTGGAAACACGACGGCATAGCTGATGGCAAAGCCCGTGGCATGAGTGGTAGCGCAGAGTGCCTTGCCAACTGCCGGCAAAAAGCCCTTGGCTGCGGCTTGAGCATCACTGGCCCCGGCCCGTGCGGCTTCCGCGATGGCCCAAATACTGGAAAACGAAGAAAAATCATTTATGCCGGAACGAGGGACACTAATCATGTAGAAGACTCCAAACAGATAAACCAGGGGCCTGAAACACTCCTTTAGAAAGTAGTTCACCTTTCTGGCACATGCAAGAAGTGGGTGCGTGAGTTTTATATGATCTGTTTTCAGACCAATTTCATCGGTTTTGCAGGGATACTTTGGCCATGCGGTTCTTTCACGAGGACTCTCACCAGCCAATTTTTTCGCAAATCTGGGGCAAGCCAGCGATGGGGCCGCGAAACAACGATGTTCGATATGCCCTCCAGAAGTGGCCCAAAAGCAGCTTGGGCCGCCAGTCGGCCGCTGCGCACAGCCCCCTCCATTGTGGAGGGCCAGCCTGTGGCAGTCCAATCTCCTGCCAGAAATAGATTCGGAAGACTCGTTACGGCGGCCGGCCGGACTGCGTCAACGCCCGGTCGCACCGAAAGCACGGCGGTGGAGTCGGTGACGATTCGCGATTCGCGCAGCGTTGCCTCCCGCGCCGCCGGAAAAATGTCGCGAAGTTCTGCGACAACGGTGTCGAGCAACCTGCCGCGATCGCCACCCAGCAGTCCCCGCGAGGCACTGATGACAACCTGACAGTAGCCGCCATTCTCGTTTTTTTGCGAACCACTGCTAACGGCCTCATCGGCAGAAAAAACCCACTGCGACACACGGCCTACGAGCACCGCATGGGGCAGGTCAATCACAGGGCGGTCAAACCACAAATGCACGGCAGTGATGGACGATCCAGCGAGATGTTGGGTTGCCACTGGCACGAGGTCTGGGAGCAGTCGGGCTGCTTGCTTCCACGGCAAGGCGACGATGACGCAATCGCAGTCAAATGTGACCGAGCCACAGACCACGCCAGTGGCGCGGTCTGTGTCACTGCGCTGGATGGCTGTGACGGTGCGGCCTGTCTCCACGCTCACCCCTGAACTCTTGAGCCATGCGACCAACTGATCGCCAAAGAGCTGGCCGAGAGGCTTTGTCGGCACATACAGATCAGCCGCCTTGCGATGCGCGAGAAAGCCATCCACGACAACTTTCCGCGCCGCCGACACACTGACCAGATCGATCGATTCTCCCAAGGCACTCTCCAGCACAGGCTGCCAAAAAAGGTTGATCACTCGCTCTAATTGCCCGATTGCCTGCAGCCACGAAAGCGCCGTAGGGATGTTTGATTGGCTGTTGGCCTGGCTGGCCTGAACCAGTGGCTCGCCTTTGTTCGCAGGAGCAGGACAATGTCTTGCCAACTTGAACATGCCCAGTGCCAGCGACAGTTTTTCCCGCCACGAAAAATGCCTCATTCCCCACAGCAGCGGCGTCATGTGCAAAGGCGCTGGCAGCCAACGGGATGGCGTGCAGGCACTGCGCACGCCCGTGGGAGAAATAAACCAGAGTGTGCGATCCCGCCGTAGCGAAGGGGCGATACCGGCCTGTCGGCAGAGCGCGATAAAATTTGTGCAGCAGCCCATGGCCACATGCTGACAGGCATCGACCAACCCGCCGGTAAGCGGATCTTCAAAGGATGCCGCCCGGCCACCGCAACTCCGCCGCCCTTCCAGCAGCGTGACTTGAAATCCCATTTCGATCAATCCGGCTTCCACGAGAGATGCCGCCGCGGCCAATCCCGCCAAGCCACCGCCGACGATGATCACACGAGGGGGTCGCGACACACGATTGCCAGCAGCATCCCCACTCGTGTCAACGTTTTGCAGAGAGTCAGCGTTTTGAGTCACCATCGGATTCGAGACTTCTTTCATCCTTACGGTTGTCATTGTGGGTGCTTTTTTTCGTGAATACTCTACCAGCTCCAGCACCCGAGAATGTACCGTTTAGCGGAACACGCGCGGTCGAACGGTCCCTGTCAGAATTGTGGCGACTGCCGAGGCGATGACAACCGGCCGACTAGGCCGAATGCGGGTCGTGAAAATGGCTGGCCCCGCGCGGGCAACCGCTGCGAGCAACGAACGATAGACACCGTACATCGCTCGAAACACCAAACGCCCATCGGTTGAGAGGGCTTTATCAAGAGCCTGCGACTGTTTGTAAAAACCCTCTGCGCGAGCGAGCCCTGCGGCCGCCAAGCGGAAAAAGCCTGCGTGGATCTGGCCCGACCGCAGATCGTCACTCGTGCATCCGCAGGCTTGAAAGTCTTCCTCTGGCAGATAGATGCGACCACGGCGGAGGTCTTCGGGAATGTCGCGGAGGATATTCGTAAGCTGAAAGGCTAGGCCACAGGCGTGGGCGGCGGGCAGCGCTTCTGCACCGCGAAATCCCCAGATATGAATCGCAGCCAGACCAACGGCGCTGGCCACACGGCGACAGTACTCCTCTAGATCGGCAAATGTGGCGTATGTCTGCTGGTCGAGATCCATGCGCACTCCAGCAAGAATGTCGTAGAGAAGAGCCGGTGGAATGGCATATCGCCGAACGGTGTCGACCAGTGCGCGAAGGACAGGATCCTCTGAGCGGCAACCAGCCAGTCCAGCAGCCAAGCTCTGCTCAAACCCCTCGAGAGCCACTCGGGCAGCGAGTGGATCGTGCGTGTCGTCAACGATGTCGTCGGCCCGGCGACAAAATGCATAGAGCGCAGTCGTGCTCTGCCGCTTCTGGAATGGCAGCAGCCGAATTGGCCACGCGAAGCTCGAGCCTGAGCCACACAGCACTTCGGCGCAAAGAGCGTAGTCGGTAGTCAGGGTGTTCATCTGCGACCTCGTGGCTGGCACGCTCAATGACTGTCGTGATCGGATCTGAAACGAGCTGCTGTGATCCCCCACCACGCGCGGGCCGCCAGCCGCAGCTTGGTCCATCTGCCAACCGTAGGCCGCCGTGAAAGTGTGTCGTAGTTCAAGCGTTCAATGGCATCTGCCACCGCGAGGCCACCGGCCAGAAACATCTTTATGGCTGGCTTGAGCAGGCGAGGAGCACGCTGCACCAGCGGTGCACCAGCCGAGAAACACTCGCGGGCCCAAGCCACTTCTTCTTGCACTAATGCTCTCAGGGGTGGTGTGGCCACATCCGCATCGAGCGATCGACAATCGACACCCCACTTCGCCATATCGTCTCGAGGCAGGTAGACCCGTCCGGCAATGCGGTCGCGTTTGATGTCTTGCCAGAAGTTTACCAATTGCAGGCCGGTGCAGATTGAATCCGACAGCAAGAGAAGTTTGGGGTCGCGGCAGCCCTCGAGGGCCAGCACAATTCGCCCGACGGGATTGGCCGAACGGCGACAGTAGTCGAGCAGTTCAAGTCTCGTGGCATACCGCGCAGATACCTGCTGCTGGTCGAATCGCTGATCTTCTTCAAAGGCCGTTAAAAGATCGGAGAATGGATCAATTGTCAGCCCCGTCTGGCGCACGGTTTCGGCCAAGGCCACGCAGGCAGGATGAATCGAATGGCCTGCAAAACACTCCTCGAGTTGTTGCCGCCATGCGGTCAGGGACTCTTGTGCTGACTCTGGGGTTTTAGCCTCATCAGCCAAGTCGTCGCTGACTCTGGCAAAGGCATAGACATTGGCCAAGTGCTGCCGCAGGCGGGCGGGGACAAACTGCGTGGCGACCGTAAAATTTTCGTAATGCCTACTGGCTACTTCACGGCAAAACGCTTCGGCAGACTGAAGCGATGGTGGCGAAGCGGTCATGAGTTTGGCTGATTCTGATCGGTACGACAGACTTTTGAAACACCGTCTGCTGGCAACTGGCTCGCGGCTAGCCATCTTCTCTGGCCGCTGCCCGTTGGCTGGATTACATTGACGGTGGCCACGATGGCCCATGATAGCCTGTTGCCATCACAAACCCTTGGAACTCCCGATGAAGATTCTACTTGCTGGCCCACGTGGATTTTGTGCTGGCGTCAACATGGCGATCGAGACGCTTGAAACAGCGATTCGGCTCTACGGCACACCGGTCTATGTTTTTCACGAGATCGTCCACAACAAACATGTGGTCGAGCGATTTGAACGCGAGGGGGCTGTCTTCGTTGACACGGTGGAAGAGGTGCCCGAGGGGGCCGTGCTGCTCTTTTCGGCCCATGGCGTTGCCCCCCAGGTGCGTCGCGTGGCCGCTGATCGCCAGTTACGAGCCATCGACGCGACCTGCCCGCTGGTCACAAAAGTGCATCTTGAGGCGATTAAATATGCGAAGCTGGGCTACCGTATCGTCTTAATTGGTCATGCTGGTCACGACGAAGTGATTGGCACAATGGGGCAGGCTCCCGATTCATTTACGCTCGTCGACAACACTGCAGAAGTTGATGCCCTCCCGTTTGGCCCCACCGATAAACTTGCCTACCTGACGCAGACCACGCTTTCAGTAGACGATGCCTCGCGGATCATCACCCACCTAAAGGAGCGGTTTCCGCAGATCGTTGGGCCACCCAAAGACGACATTTGTTATGCGACACAAAACAGGCAGGAAGCCGTGCGGCTTTTGTCGCCTGACGCCGACATAGTCATCGTGCTTGGCAGCCGCAACAGTTCTAATAGCCAACGCTTGGCCGAACTAGCCAGAGACAGTGGCATTCCCGCACATCTTATAGACGGGGCAGGGGAGATTGACCCCGCCTGGTTCAGCACTGGCAACGAGACAGTGGTGATCACGGCTGGCGCCAGCGCCCCTGAGAGCGTTGTGCAAGACTGCGTGCAGTGGCTGAGTGCCCGCTACGACGCCACGGTTTTGGAGCGGACAATCCGCGAGGAAAACGTCTACTTTCCGCTGCCGAAGGAACTCCGATCAAGCGCGGCGGCCGTGCACCTTCCCATGGCGTAGTCTGGCGTAGTTTGGGCAACGACTCAAGAAGTTGCTGGATGACGCCGCGAGGGCGACTAGGGGCCGCGACGGCGACTAGGGGCAGCGACGGCGACTAGGGGCAGCGACGGCGACTAGGGGCAGCGACGGCGACTAGGGTTAGTGCTGAAGTTTTTTATATCGGAAGCGGTGGGGTTCATCGGCATCGGTGCCGAGTCGTTCGTGTCGCTGTCGCTGGTAGGTGTCAAAGTTGCCTTCGCAGACATGCACGTAGCCATCTCCTTCAAAGGCAATGATGTGCGTAGCCAATCGGTCCAGAAACCAGCGATCGTGCGTGATCACCACGACGCAGCCTGCGAAGTTGGCAATGCCTTCCTCTAGGGATCGCAGCGTGTCGATGTCGAGATCGTTCGTCGGTTCGTCCAAGAGCAGCAGGTTGCACCCTCGTCGCAAGAGCTTGGCCAAGTGAACACGATTGCGCTCGCCGCCAGAGAGCGTGCCCACCTTCTTTTGTTGGTCAGGACCTTGAAAATTAAACTTTGCCACATAGCTCCGGGCATTGACTGTGCGTTTGCCTAACTCGATCGTGTCGTGGCCGCCAGAAATCTCTTCAAACACTGTCTTGCTCGGATCGAGAGAGTCGCGGCTTTGATCCACATAGCCGATGTCAACCGTTGGTCCAATCCGGATCGTGCCGGAATCGGGCTGCTCAGATCCTGTCAGCATACGAAAGAGCGTCGTCTTGCCGGCACCGTTGGGGCCGATGATGCCGACGATGCCGCCCGGCGGTAGGCGGAATGAAAAATTCTCAATCAGCACCTTGTCGCCAAAAGCCTTGCTGACATTTTCAGCATCGACAACCAGATCGCCGATTGGCTTGCCGGCAGGGATGAAAAGTTCGATCTCATCCTCGCGGGCAGCCGACTGTTCAGCAGCCAGTTTTTCAAACGAAGCCACACGGGCCTTGCTTTTGGCCTGGCGAGCCTTGGGCGACAAGCGAATCCATTCGAGTTCTCTGTCGAGCGATTTTTGCCGGACACTGGCAGCTTTTTCTTCCTCGGCCAAGCGAGTCCGCTTCTGCTCCAGCCACGACGTGTAATTGCCTTCCCAAGGAATGCCTCGACCGCGGTCGATTTCCAGAATCCACTTTGCCACATTGTCGAGGAAGTAGCGATCGTGCGTGACGGCCACGACCGTGCCTGTGTATTCAGCCAAATGCCGTTCCAGCCAAACGACGCTTTCGGCATCCAGATGATTCGTCGGCTCATCGAGGAGGAGCAGATCGGGCCGTTCGAGCAAAAGCCGGCACAGCGCGATGCGACGGCGTTCACCACCGGAAAGATTGGTGACGGCCCAGTCGCTCGGCGGCAAGTTCATCGCGTCCATGGCGATTTCCACCTGTCGATCCAAATCCCAGGCATTCTTGGCTTCGATTTGATCTTGAACAGAGGCCTGCTCGACGAGCAGTTTCTCCATCTCGTCCGGCTCCATCGGTTCTCCAAGTTGCGCATTGATCACCTCAAAGCGTGCCAATATTGCACGCGTTGAGGCTACGGCGGCCTGGACATTTTCGAGCACGGTCTTGTCTGGATCGAGTTGCGGTTCCTGTGAGAGATAGCCCGCTGTAAAGCCATCCGCGAGTCGAATTTCTCCCTCGAATTCGCTGTCAATTCCCGCCATGATCTTCATCAGCGTACTCTTGCCGGAACCATTGCGGCCGAGCAGGCCAATCTTGGCACCGGGATAAAACGCTAGATGGATGTTTTTGAGGAGCTCGCGCTGACCAAACTTTTTAGTGAGGTCGGCAATCTGAAAAATGTAGGCGGGACCCATCGGACGAAATGTCGCTCCAGAAAACAACTGCAAAAGAATAAAACGTCGCGGGCTTCATCTTACCGATTCAAGGCTTTGCGAATAGTGGCGCGAGTTCCTCGCCGCAATCGCAGAGCCCAGAAGGCTCGTTGCAGGCCGAAAGGCAATGGTCTATTATTGGGCTGGTTGGTCACCGGTCTTCTCAGTTTGAAATAGGAGTTGCATCAAAATACAATGGCCGCATACGCACATCCCGACGTGCTGGTCTCTCCTGAATGGATGGCTGAGCACCTCAGCGATCCGGCGGTGCGGATCGTCGAATCGAATGAAGATCGGGCACTCTACACGCAGGGGCACATCTCAGGAGCCGTCGAAATCGACTGGCAGGTCGATCTGCAGGATCAAGTTCGCCGCGACTACATCGATCGAGCAGCGTTTGAACAGCTCTGCGGTGCCAATGGGATTGCTCCAGAGACAACGGTTATTTTCTATGGCGATAAAAATAACTGGTGGGCCTGCTATGCCTTCTGGGTGTTTAAGCTCTATGGCCACAAAGACTGCCGAATCATGAACGGTGGTCGCAAACGCTGGCAGATTGATGGCCGGCCGTTGTCGAGCGATCGCGTTGGTTATCCACCAGTTCATTACGCGGCGATGGAGCAAGACAGCGCAATCCGCGCTCTTCGGGACGAGGTGCTCAAACATCAAAAGGCAGGCAGAAAACTTGTCGATGTGCGCAGTCCCGAGGAATATTCGGGCGAACGCCTCCACATGCCCGACTACCCAAACGAGGGTGCCCTGCGGGGCGGCCACATTCCCGGTGCCATCAATGTGCCGTGGGCGATGAATGTGAACGACGACGGCACGTTCAAGAACGCCAAGGAATTGAATGCGATTTACATGAAAGAGACGCAGCTCAAACGCCGTGCCCCAACAATTGCTTACTGCCGCATTGGCGAGCGATCCAGCCTCACCTGGTTTGTGCTCACCTACCTGCTGGGCTTTAGCAAAGTAAAAAACTACGATGGTTCTTGGATGGAATGGGGCAACTGCGTACGGGTGCCAATTGTGCAGGGCAGTGCGCCGTATGGAGAAGGTGGCTCGGTTTTAGCAACTGTCGCGGTCCCAGCAATTTCGGCCGTTCCGGCTGCAACCACGTTTCCTGGTTTATGAGTCCTTGGATTGGAAGAGGGCTTTTGTTTTCCGTGAACGAACTGCAAACTGCATGAATAGTGTTCAAAGCCGCCTCGACACGATCATTGCTGAATTCTCCGACCTAGACTCGCGAGAAAAACTCGAACTCCTTCTTGATTTTGCCAATGGCTTGCCCCCATTGTCAGCCGAGTATCAAGCTCGTAAGGCGACAGAGGACCGTCGTGTCCATGAGTGCCAGACTTCTGTTTTTCTCTGGACGGAGGTTGAGAGTGGCAGCCTTACCCTGATTGCTGAAGTGGCCCCAGAGGCGCCTACTGTCAAGGGTTTTGTGGCGATTGTAGCCCATGCGATTGCCGGTCAATCGGCAGTGGAGGCACTCTCATTACCAGACAACATACTCGAACGCATGGGCTTGGCCGAGGTGCTCGGCATCTTGCGGTCGCGGGGATTGCGCGCGATCGTCAGTCATGTGAAACGGGGCATCGCCCAGAAATTAGCGGTGGCAGAAATAAGCACCCAGACTCCAGCCTAACCCTTTCAATCCTGATTGTGAGAATCGCGTGACACCCAAGACAGCCGCCCATAAAAGTGCCTCCCCCAGAATCGTGGCCGGGATCGATTTAGGCGGCACAGCGGTTAATTACACATTCCTTGACGAACGCGGCCAATTTCTTCTGGTCAGTCTCTGCGAGCATCCGGCGCGTAGCATTGAAGGCCCGGGCATCTGCCTTGAACAGATTGCCGAAGGCCTAGCGATTGCAGCTGATCGTGCCGGCGTGCGGTTGACAGATGTTGTCGCCGTTGGCCTCGACACGCCTGGGCCAGCCAGTGCCGCTGGCGTGCTGAGCAAGCGCGGCTCGACCAATTTTGTGCATTCTGCCTGGGCCGGATACGACATCCGCCTAGAGCTTGAGCAGAAACTCAACTGCCCGGTGACCTACCTCAACGACGGCAATGCTGCAGCCCTCTGGGGCCATGTGGCCATTTTTGGTTCTGACAACAAAGCCACCAGCGTCTCCGCAATCATCGGCACGGGGCTCGGTGGTGGCGTCATTACGTCCGGCCGCGTTGTTGTCGGTCAAAATGGCTTCGGAGGTGAACTCGGGCATGTGCTGGTTCCCTTTTCAATGATTGCCGGCATTGAAGGCCTGCTGCCGGCATGCAACTGCGGACGCATCGGCGACCTTGAATCGCTCTGCTCGCTGACGGCGATCAAGAAAACTCTCTTGCCTTATTTTCTGTCCCGGCAGCCCGATCACCAGTTGGCTAAAATCTCTGATGTGGGGCAGGCAGCAAAGCTCGTGCGAGGCTTAGCGGAGCAGGGAGATCCACTATGCCGCGATATCTTTCGCGTGCAGGCGCACGCGCTTGGGCTTTTCTTTGATGAGATGATCAATATCTTTGATCCGGATGCGTTGATTGTTGGCGGCGGTGCGGTGGAAACCTCGCAAGCCTTTCAGCAGTGGTTTCTCGACGAGATTCGCGTTGGCATGCCAACGCAGCGCGAGGAGCAGGTAGGCCTTGCGATCCACGTCATTTCCGGCGGCGATACGGCGGGTGCCCGCGGGGCTGCACTCGAAGCAGCCCGCATCGTTCGGGAACGCCGACTCTGATGTCGCGCGACCGGTCAAAGTCCATTTTTCATGCTCCAAGATCGGTTCGACGCTGTGAACCAATAAATGCCTCGGCCGGTAGTGACGGGTTTGCCTGTGGCTCGATTGCGATTGATCTAAACTTTTCGGCTGTACCAACTTCCCGACGCTACGGGCTTTTCAAAATCCCAAAAAGCCCCAGAACGTATGAATCGTGCCATGCCGATCCACGGCTGGTTTTTGCCGGTCCTTCTGGGCCACTGTGCCAGCCACTCCCCGAATGGGTATGATACAAGGGTCACGCTCGTTGGGCTCAAGCAGGAACGGGTGCTGCCTCTCGTCGCTTTGCCTCAGCCTTGGCCAAACCATCTCTATGCGTCATCCAGAACCGTTTTTTTTATCGTTTCAGGACGAGCAGCAATTGATTGTCTCTCAAAGACAAGTATGTGTTGCACACCGGTCGCTCGCGTGGGCTCGCTCTTTGATTGCTTCGTGCATCGTTGGCTGGTGTGCTGGCGATCAAGCGCAAGCCGTGCCACAGCCAACGCTCCCTGCTCCAAACGGGGGCTTTCAAGAGACCGATCTCCAGCGTCAGCCCACATGGTCGATCCCAACTCACCAGGCTGTGCGGCATGAGGTGTTGGCTTGGCTCGACAGAGTGCAGGCTGCACAGAAAACCACGCCGGGCGAAAGGGGCGAGCAGAGCATCACTCCAGAGATGTTTGCCGAAGCGCGAGCCATGTGGGCAGAACCCTCAGTGAGTCAAAACCCTGTCGGGGCAAAGCCGACTCCGCCAGCCTCGGTGTCCGATTCCAACGACTTGCCTGAGCCTCTTCTTGCGGCGGAGCGGACCGACCTCCTCGATCAAGTTATGACCACATCTGCGATTGTCGATGCGCGATCTGCCACGCTCAAAGATGCGGCGTCAGCAGCTCGACTGGCGGGCGATCAAGGCGATGTCGCAGGCACGGTGCTGACTCAGAATAGCGACTGGCTCAATGATCCAAAAACGGATTCATTTCAACAAAGCGCTACCAAACTCTGGTTGGCTCGGCAGTTTGTTCGGCAGGATCGTTTCGACGAGGGGCTTTCCCTGCTGGCCGATCTGGATACAGCCACGTCGGTCGATCCAGCGGCACTGCTCTTTCTTCGGGCCGCCTGCCAGCACTGGCTTCTCGACGCTGATGCTGCCGTCGAATCGCTGGGCAGATTGCTCGAGCGATCGGGTGAGATCCCGGTGCGTTATGAACGCCTTGCCCACTTGTTGCAAGCCGATCTTACTGCGCTGGAAGATGAGTCGCTCGACCACATCGCTCGAAGGATGCGGGACATCACACGGCGGCTTGACCTTGGTCGAGCCGGTCCCAAAACTCGCACCGTCCAAGACGGCGTGATCGCTTCGCTGGATAAATTGATCGCCGCCATTGAGGAGCAACAGAATCAGCAAAATCAATCGGGAGGCGGTGGCTCCGGAAGTGGCTCGGGTAAGGGCGGCAACGGTAAGCCAATGGACGACAGTCGAATCGCTGGCGGGAAAGGACCGGGCGAGGTTACCAAGCGGGAGATCGGAGACACCGACGGTTGGGGCAACCTTCCGCCCCACAAGCGGGAAGAGGCGCTGCAGCAGATCGGTCGCGAATTTCCCGCGCACTATCGCGAGGCCATCGAGCAGTATTTCAAGCGATTGGCGTCAAGCGAAGAGACCCCGTAAATATCGGCATGAGCCTTGATTCATACTCTGGCTGTGAGAACGAGAATGGTTCGCGATTTTTCTAGCTGCCGACGGGAATTTGCTCCCACGCACCATCGACCGGGCGTTGCTGGTGTCTTGATCGTGTCGCTGCTCGCCGTGTTTTTGTTTGAAGTGGTGCAGAGCGCTGCCCAGGACAGCCAACCGGCGGAGTTGCCTGCAATTCAAGTGACTCTGGAACAAACCGACGGCAAGCTGCTTTCCGGTCGACTCGAACGGATTGATGCCGATAAAGTCCTGCTGGACGAAGCGGGCACTTCCCGCACGGTGGCCTTGCAATCGGTGCGACGGATTCAACGAGTTGAGCGACTCGATCCCGCCGACTGCAGTTTGCAGCTGACGTGGATCGACGGCTGCACTCTCAGAGGCAATGACTTCGTGTGGAATGGAACCAAAGCCTGGTTGATTGGGCCAGAAGGCTCCGTCGAAATGCCGATCGAGCGAGTGCGATCGCTCGATTGGCAACCGCAAACAATCGATCCTGCGGACGATCACGACGCCGATGACGACTCATCTGGTGACGGCCGAGCAGTGGCTCCGCAAACGCCCTCGTGGCTGGAATCGCTGCCGGAGTCAACCGAAAGTGACCTGGTGGTCATTGGCAACGGTGATAAGATCGAGTTTGTCGAGTGCGCGATTAAAGGTGTATCGGCTGAAACCGTTACGGTTTCCCTCGAAGAAGAACAAATTTCGGTCAAGCGATTGAAGGTCATCGGCCTGCAGTGGCTGCGAGACAATCGGGCAGAAAACAAACAAGGCGGCCAAATCGTTGTCGATGTTGTTGGCGGCAGCCTGCGAGGCAATCGCGTGGAATGGTCTCCAGACGGCTTCCTGGTTAATGGCGACATACGGTTGCCTGCCTCCATGTTTGTCGGCGTCGACTACGCCGCCGGTCGCCTGACCTCGCTGACAACACTCCCGACTGAACGTCTCGAAGTGGATCCTTATTTTGCTGCGCTCGGTAAAGTCGATGGGCTGGCGGAGTTTTTCGCTCCCCGAGAAATGGCTGCTGACCGCCAGTGGCCCCGACCTGGTCTGGTGATGCGGCCACGCACTGTGGTCGTTTGGAGGATGCCTGCAGACAGTCGCCGGTTTCGCACGACCGTGGCCCCTGCAGGGGGTCGGGATGCCACAGGCGGCGCGGTTGTTATTGTGGCTGCTGATGACCGTGAGGTGTTTCGTCGAGAGGTCAATGCAAGTCTGTTTGCCAGCGAGTTTGTCGCCGTAAGCCAATCAAGTGATAGAGCAACTGATACAAAGGAAGCCGACATCGGCATCCCCGTTGACATTGACCTCGCCGGGGTTCGCCGCTTGACCATCACGGTCGATTTTGCTGCGCCAGGCACAACGAATGCTGCCATTCGACTCACACAGCCAGTGATTGAAAAATAACAGTCCATTCGGCATCTGATCGCCCCTTTTGAATCCCCTCATCCATTCGTCCACACAACAGCGGTCACTTCATCCATGCCACGCAGACCAAATTTGTCGCGAACACTTTTTTTGATTGTTCTTTGCCTCTGCTGCCACATTGCAGGTTCAATCACATCGGCCGCCGAAGGCATCGCGGCGGTGCTTGAGGCGCAGCAGCGACGCATTGATACGATTCGCCAGGCATCGATGGCAGCCGTGGCGATTTTTGCTGGCGAGGCCGGCGGTGGCTCCGGCGTACTGGTCAGCGCAGACGGTTATGCCCTGACTAATTTTCACGTTGTGCAACCGGCCGGCTTGGCAATGAAGTGCGGCCTTTCCGATGGCCGAGTCTATGACGCCGTGCTTGTTGGCCTCGACCCAACAGGCGATGTGTCGCTGATCAAACTGGTGGGACGACAAGATTTTCCGTTTGCCGAATTCGCCGATAGCGACCGAGTTGCCGTGGGCGATTTTTGCTTTGCTGCGGGCAACCCTTTTTTGCTTGCTACCGACTTCCAGCCCTCGATCAGCGCCGGCATTGTTTCGGGCACGCATCGCTACCAGTTTCCTGCCGGCACCATCCTTGAATATGCCGACTGCTTGCAAGTCGATGCGGCGATCAACCCTGGTAATTCCGGCGGTGCGCTGTTTGACGCCGACGGCCGCATCATTGGCGTCAACGGCCGGGCATCGTTTGAAAAGCGGGGCCGCGTGAATGTCGGCGTTGGCTACGCAATCTCTGCCAATCAGTTACGGAATTTTTTCGGTTTTTTGAAAGGTGGTCGGCTCGTCGACCATGCCACGCTCGGGGCAACGGCTGCCACCAGCGAGGATGGTCGAGTAGTAGTCTCTGATATTCTTGAATCCTCTGATGCGTATCGGCGTGGGCTGCGCTACGACGACGAGATTGTTTCGCTTTCGGGTCGAAGCATTCGTACCGTCAACGCCTTTAAAAATATTCTTGGCACGCTGCCGGCGGGCTGGCGTGTGCCACTGGTCTACCGTCGCTCCGGCCGTCGAGTTGAGATTTTTGTGCGGCTCGCCAGCGTTCATGCAGCGGCCCAACTGGCGGCGATTGTTTCTGGAGGCGATCCGTCGGCAGAACAGCCGCAGCGGCCAGTGCCTCAAAAACCACAACATCCCGACGATCCGCAGCAGCCGAAACAGTTGGCAGGCAAACCGCCCGTTGCATCGCTCCCCCAATCGCTGCGTGGCTTGTATGAGGAACGCAGTGGATTTGCCAACCATCACTTCAATACGGTAGAGCGAAACCGAGTGGCCCAGATGATTGCTGGCCGAGGCATGTTCAATGCCCACGCTGGGGCGTGGATTTTCACCGGACGACTGGCGACAGGTGAGCCGTTTCGGATTGAACTCTCCGATGAACGGGGGCTGATCGACCTGCCGACTGGAACGACAACGGTCGATGCCACCGGCGATCTGGATGCCAATCCCAGTCCGCCTGGTAGTGGAGGAATGCTGGCGGCACTTATCCTCTGGCGCAGGCTTTTGCGAGAAGGCCCCGGCTCTCTTGGTCGCACAGCGTACTGGGGAACAGCGCCGCTGGAATCGGCGCCGCGGGGTGCGCCTACTCTGTTGGTTGATGTGCTGGAAACATCGGTTTCGGCTGTCGAATCACGATTCTCCGTGGGGCCTAGCGGTAGGGTGTTGGCGGTGGATCTCTGGATAAGTTCTGACGCCGATCCGTGTGACATTCGATTCCTCAAGCCGCTGGCAAGCGATCCCTTGGAAATGCCGGGCGTGATTGAAGTGTATCACGGCAACGAACTCTTTGGCACCTTTATCGTCGAGGCTGCCAGTCTTAAGACGATCGATGCTCCGATCGACAATGATGCGAAGAAAAAAGCGGCCGCAGAATCTGGCGAGGCTAGCGGGGCAGTGCTTGGCGATTCTGCTTCTGCGACGAGGGGTGAGTCATGAGGCCTGTTTTGCGTCGCTGCGCCATGCGGACTGTGCTCTGGGTAGCGATTGCGTCTGCGGTCGGAATCGGCGTAGCGACTCGACCGAGCCGGGCTGCTACTCCAGAGGAGACGATCGCTGGAGCAGCACGCAAAGTTGTCAAACTCTACGGTGCCGGTGGGGTTCGCGGACTCGAAGCCTATCAGACGGGCATTCTGGTCTCAGCCGAAGGCCAGATTGTCACCGTCATGAGCACTGTCCTGGACTCAGACGAGATTGCTTGCGTGCTTGATGACGGCAGACGCTTTCCGGCAACGCTGCTGGGGATGGATCCTCGCCGTGAATTGGCTGTGCTGACGATCGCCGGAGAGGATCTGCCCTTTTTTGCCTTGAACGAATTGGACCGTGTTGCCGTTGGAACACGAATTTTTGCGCTCTCTAATTTATTTGGCGTGGCCGTTGGCGATGAACGGGTCAGCGTGCAGCACGGCATTGTCTCTGCAACGGTTCCGCTGGAGGCCCGCCGTGGGGCATACGAGGCGCCGTATCAAGGCGATGTGTATGTGCTTGACTGCACGACGAATAATCCAGGATCTCCGGGCGGTGCCCTCATTGATTGGCGGGGACGATTGATTGGTGTTCTCGGCAAGGAACTCCGCGCCAACGACAGCGGTATCTGGCTCAATTACGCATTGCCGGCAGATGAGGTGTGGCGTGGCGTGCGAGATATTCGGGCCGGTGAAACGCAGCCAGAAATCCGCGAGTCAACCGTCAAGGCATTTGATCCGCTCCTGCTGGGTTTAGTTCTCGTACCAGATCTCCTTGATAAAACGCCCCCCTTCATCGAGTCGATTCTGCCCGGCTCTGCCGCTGCTGCTACACATCTTCAGCCAGACGACCTGCTCATTGCCGTCGGTGGCAAATCGGTGGCCTCACGATTTGCCGTACAGCGAGCGCTCGGAGTGCTTGCCGAAGGTGATCCTGTGCGATTGGCTGTTGTGCGGAATGGCACGATTATGGATATGGATCTCGGTCCACGGCCCAGCGAGGCTCAAAAATGATCCGCCTCTTGAAGACAACAAGAATCCAAGTTTTGTCTGTCGGCTTTCTTCAGCAGTCGCTGCTGCTCGTGGCTGTCGGGCTCACGGTGTGGAATTTGTCGATCACGATGCGGGCCATGGCAGCCACATCGGAGACGCTTTCACTCGATGAGGAGGTGGCGTTTCGGGCCGCAGCCGATCGCGTTAGTGGTTCAATTGTGCGCATCGAAGCGGCAACTGTTTCGGCGGCTAGTCTGGGTGGATCGGCAGAAGCCAATCCAGGAAGCGGACCCTCGTCTGGCATCATCGTCGATCGTGAAGGCTGGATTTTAACGACCAGCTTTGCAGTTCCTAAGGACACACAAGAAGCGATTGTCATTCTGCCAGAAGGACCTGCTGGCCCCACCCGTAAGGCCGCCAAAGTTATCGGTCGCGATCTCTCGCGGGGCTTGGTGCTGCTCAAGATTGAGACCGCTGGAGAATTGCCTGTGCCGGAGTGGGCTCCCCGCGATCAACTGGCAGTTGGGCAGTGGACGATCGCCATCAGTCGCTCATTGAACAGTGCTGTCCCCAGCCTCGCAGTTGGCATTCTTTCTGCAACCAATCGCGCGTGGGGCAAGGCCGTGCAGACAGACGCCTCTGTCTCGCCCAGTAATTACGGCGGCGCCCTGCTGGATATTCAAGGACGCGTGATCGGCATCTTGGCACCTCTTCCTGCCGACACCGCCGGCATGAATCTGGGAACCGAACTGTACGATTCAGGAATCGGGTTTGCAGTGCCCCTCGAGGAGATGATCCGAGTGCTACCACGGCTCAAAAATGGCGAGACTCTGGCTTCGGGCATCCTGGGGATCAGCTACAAATTCAGCGATGTTTTCACGGCTGAAGCGGTTATTGCCACCGTTCGTGCTGGATCTCCAGCCGCTCGAGCTGATCTCCGCGCAGCAGACACGGTGGTCACTGCCGATGGCCATCCGGTCACCCGCATCGCCGAGTTGCGGCATGCACTGATGCCCCGCTACGCCGGTGACACGCTGGAGCTGGTTGTCGAGCGACGCAGCACCGAAAAAAACGCCTCGGCCCCACCCCAGCGGCTGAAAAAAAGTGTCACGCTTGTTGAATCGCTTCCGGTTTGGAGGCGGCCTGCAATCGGCATTGTGCCTGTTCGGACGAGCGGCAGAGATCCGCAGGCGCCACTGGCCGACAAGGTGGAAGAGGCGGCAGGCAGCAAGCCATATGCCAAGACGGTGGCAGTGGCATGGGTCTGGCCCGCAGGCCCAGCGGCAAAGGCGGGTATTCTGGCCGGAGATGTGATTGAATCGCTGAAGGGTATTTCTGCCACGAGCAATCAGCCCCTAGAGCCTCTGCCGATCGACTCACCGGCCACGCTTGCCGGCATTGTCGGCGGCATGGAAATTGGTGCGGCGACGGAACTGACGATTCTACGAGACGGCAAACGCCTGACTTTAAAACTCATAGCTGCCGCCATGCCTACTGATCTGATGGCTGTTGTGCCCGCCGCTGTGCCAACGGTGATGGCGCAACTCGATCCCATAGCGCCGGTGGTCGATGCTGCCACAATCTCCAAACTCGAAGCCGCCGAAGTATCCAGGCCACCGCTGGTTGTGCTGCCGACAGCATCGCCTGAGCAACCGCTTGGAGTTCTGATCTACTTTGGTGCGCCTCACGGCCCCGTGGAACAAGCCGAAGCGGCGGTATGGAAAGCCGCTGCGGCCCGCTATGGGGTGGCCGTTGTGCTGCCCGGATCGGGCGATCCGCAGCGCTGGAGCCGCGAAGATATTGCCACGGTTGCCCGGTCGCTGGATTCGCTGCGATCGCGACGAGCGATCGATCCCGCGCGAGTGGCCGTAGCTGGCCGTGGGGCAGGGGGGGCATTTGCGTGGCTGGTTGCTGATGCACTCGGGCCGGCAGTGCGAGGAGCGGCGCTGCTTGATTCAGCCCTGCCTCGACAGGCAACAGTCGGATTGGCAGAGCCGGGTCGATCACGGTGGGTGCTGTTTGGCAGTGCCACGCCACAACTGGCCACCAAGGCCGATGCCGATCGAAAGCGACTCACGGCAGCAGGTTTTTCGATTGGCGAATTGGGCAGCGAACTCGGCGAAACCCTTCCCAGCGAAATCCTCTGCGCATGGATCGAATCGCTCGGCATTCTCTAGCAATGGGTGATCGCACAAAGGTTCACTTGAGCCAACCTGCTTTTGCAAAGCCTTTCCCAAAGCCGCGTTTGGTCGAGCATGACAAAGAGCAGGTTGCCATCCAGATTCTCTTGATTGATGACCAGATCGTGGTGGTCGACAAGCCTGCGGGCATTCCCAGCGTGCCGGCCCGCACGCCGCTGGATCCACCGAGTGTGATCGAGGCATTGGCCAGCGAATATGGGGTCCTCGAAGCAGTGCATCGCCTTGACCGCGACACTTCGGGCGTCCTGATTCTGGCCCGCACGCCGTCGGCCCGAGCTTTTCTGGGGCGGGCGTTTGAGTCTCGCGAGATTTACAAACGCTATTTGGCTGTTGTGAAAGGAACGCTGCCAACGGCAGAGGGCATCATTGATCTGCCGCTGGCCGATGATCCCTTACGACCACCGCGCAAGCGAGTCGACCCAATCCTTGGTCGCCGGGCCATTTCGCGCTGGCGACAACTCGCAGAGTCAGCCCCGGCAGGCATCGCATGGGCTGACTGCGTGCAGAGCCTGCTCGAACTCGAGCCGATCACAGGCCGCTCCCATCAACTGCGCGTCCATCTGGCCTGGCTGGGCGCACCGATCGTTGGGGACCCGCTTTACGGCCAGCGAGTTTTGTCGCGCGCACTTGGGGCAACGCCCCATCAGCTCGGCCTGCATGCAGCGTGGATCAATTTTCCACATCCTTCGCAGTCGCGCAGAGTCGAAGTCCTGGCCGCAGTGCCTGACGCAGAACCCTGGATCGGGTTCGCCGACAGCATTGCTTCGTGGCAGCGTCATCCGCCCGTCATCACCTGACACCGCATGCGTGGCGCGTTTTCATACGCCATCCCGCGCATCTTTAATCAAGGCTCCTCCGCAGAATCTGTGGGTCAAATAAGGCCGTGGTGACTGGTTCGTGGAGTGCGTTGAGTCACCGTCGGTGCCTGTGTGCCAGCGGCGCCACTCTAGAGTCGACGCCGCAAGTTCGATCGCCGGGCCTTGTCGCATGACGTGATCGGGATGCATCCTGCGGCACTTTCGGATAAAGATGCGGTTGTTCAAGCAGCCCCTTCCCCAGAGCCACCGCAAGATGCACCTCAAGGTGTATTCTCAATCGCATCCTTCCGCCGCGCCGGTTCCAGTTCGTGCCGTTCTGGAACATCGCCGTGTTCTTCGTCTACGCAATGCGGAGGGTCGACTGCCCTGCGTGCGGCGTGACTGTAGAGAAGGTGCCGTGGGGCGATGGGAAGGAACACCTGACGACAAGCTACCGCTGGTTCCTGGCGCGTTGGGCTAGGCGACTGTCGTGGATGGAGACGGCTAACGCATTCAACACGACCTGGGATAACGTGTTTCGCTCGGTAAAACACGCAGTATTGTGGGGCATTGCCCACCGTGATCTTTCGGGCATTGAGGTCATCGGCGTGTATATTCGGTATATTCGGGTATATTCGGTGCCAGGCACCGATTCAGCCCTCCTGCGCGACGCATCTTCATGCGCCATCCCGAGACACCCGCAGCCCCACGGATGCCACTTTTCAGTGCAGTGCCGTGCGCATAAAGCGTGCGTTCGATGTCACAAAGGCATCCCCAAGCCATGAACTTAACAAAGAGAACAGAGTTTTGTCGGCGTAAATAAAACCTGAAAATAGGCGTTTTAGGCAAATTGTGGGGTCATGGCGTGGGGGGCTGAAGGGGTTGGATAGCGTCACTTGGCACGGGGTTTGCACAGTCAACTTTTTGTCGGTCCATGGCGCGCAGGCAATTTCCTGTCGCTCGAAGTTTCGTCACTGCGGAGGTGGCATGCTTCGATTTTTTATTCCTCTTGGAGATGCATGATGGCGGCTCTCGATGCGATGTTTTATTCCTTCAACAGGCCACAGTTTCGGCTTGGAAAATCTGTTTTATTGCTAGCGATTCTTTTGGGAATCATCTCGGCTTTTCCGATCGCTTCCGGCGGTGCCGAAGAAGCGGTTGCGGAAACTGCTCCGGTTATCGATGCAACGGCCACTGCGCCGCCCGTCTATAAGCCCAACCTCATGTCGTTAGAGATGATGGTCGAAAAACTATGGACCGGCGCCGACACCGTCTGGGTTCTGTTGTGCAGCATGCTCGTGTTCTTCATGAACCTAGGGTTTGGCTGCGTAGAATCAGGATTTTCGCGGTCGAAGAATTGCGTTAATATTCTCTCGAAAAATATTATTGTCTTTGCGGTGACATCGGTCGTGTTCTGGCTGATCGGGTGGGATCTGATGTTTGGCGCCGGCGACGGGGGCTGGATTGGGAATTCCGGTTCCTGGATGGTGGGTGGAGCCGACAATAGTCCGCTCATGGGCGACAGGTATCAGGGCGTTTACGGGGCAATCAGTTGGACCCATGTGCCGCTCTGGGCGAAGTTTTTCTTCCAACTTGTATTCGCTGGAACCGCTGCCACGATCGTTTCGGGAGCCGTGGCTGAACGCATCAAGTATCTTTCCTTCATCATTTTTTGTGCCATCATGGCTGTAGCCATCTACCCGGTTGTCGGCCACTGGATATGGGGCTTTGGCTATCTGGCAAAAGTCTGGAATTTCTGGGATTTTGCTGGCTGTTCTGTAGTCCATTCCGTGGGTGGCTGGGCGGCCTTAACCGGGGCGATCATTCTGGGGCCGCGGATCGGCAAGTATGGCTCCGATGGTAAAATCAATGCCCTCCCCGGCCACAACATGACGGCCGCGTTTATCGGCTGTCTGGTCCTCTGGTTTGGCTGGTTTGGCTTCAATCCCGGCAGCACTATGGGAGTGGCCGGCGATGGCGGGGCGCTCGCTGCCTTGGTCGCTGTCAACACAAACGCTGCCGCTGCTGCGGCAACGCTGACTGCCACTGCCACTGCCTGGTTCTGGCTCGGCAAGCCCGACATTGGCATGACGCTCAATGGCTGCTTGGCTGGTCTGGTTTCAATCACGGCCTGTGCGGCGTATACGACGGTGCCCTGCTCCATGATCATCGGAGCCATCGCTGGCGTGCTCGTGATTTGCTCTGTCTTATTTTTCGACCGAGTGCATGTCGACGATCCGGTGGGAGCTACCTCTGTCCATCTTGTCTGCGGCATCTTCGGCACGCTCTGCGTGGGGCTTTTCTGCACGGCTGATCTTTCCACAACCGTGCTCAACACGCCGTTTGGTACAGCCGAGGCAGGTGGGCCAAGTCTAGGCCTGTTTTTTGGCGGTGGCACAAAGCAGTTGCTCGCCCAACTCGTCGGCGTGCTCATGGTCGGAGCCTATGTCGTTCCTGTATCAGCCATCGCGTGGCTTACGATCAAGGGCGTGGTTGGCCTGCGTGTTTCGCCCCAAGAGGAGATCGAGGGGCTCGACATCTGCGAGCACGGCAACGAGGCTTACCACGGGTTTGTCATAGTTCGCAACGAGTAACGCACAATCCAGAAGGATGTCCCAACGGCTTGGGTGGGCACTCCGCCTTGCTCACCCAGGCCGGGGCATTCTTCGGATGCAGAGGAGTAGGCCCTGAGAGCCCGTTCGTTTGTTTCTTGTGGAAAGCTTGTGCCATAGTCGTAGGCAACGCTACGATTTGCACATCCCCGGAGACGGCAGCGGCCGAACAAATCTTGAAGCTGATCATCGCCATTATCCAGCCGAGCAAACTCGAGAGCGTCAAGCAGGCTCTCTCCGAAGTCGAGGTCTTTCGCTTGACGGTGCTCGATGTGCAGGGATTTGGTCGGCAGCGGGGCCATGCTGAAACCTACAGAGGCCATGAGATTGCAGTCAACCTGCTGCGAAAAGTGCAGCTTCAGATCGCCGTCAATGATGACTTTGTCGAGCCGACAATTGCCGCCATCATCAAAGGCGGTCGCTCAGGTGAACGCGGAGAGATCGGAGATGGCAAGATTTTTGTATTGCCCATGGACGAGTGCGTGCGCATCCGCACCAGCGAACGCGGCCGCGAAGCGATTTGAACGGCAGCGCGTTTATCCATCGCCCGAGTCGACGTCGGAAACCTAATGGAGCGTGATCGCGGGTTCGCTGGGATCGAGCGACTCAGGTTTGATCCCAGCCAATCGGCGGCAGACGGTGGCGATGCCTGCTGCATCCAGTCCCAGATCGGCCAGCAGTTCGCCGCGTTCGCCATGCTCGACAAACCGGTCTGGAAGGCCCATCCGCACAATCGGCCCAGGCGAGGTGATACCGGCTGCATTCAAAGCCTCTAAAACGGCACTGCCAAAGCCTGTTGGCAGGGCATTTTCTTCGACCGTTACGACCCATGGAGCCGCCTCAATCTTTTCAAACAACAGCCGCGTGTCGAGCGGCTTCACAAATCTGGCATTGATCACCGATATTTCCAGCCCCTCCTCGCAGAGCCTGGCTCTGGCGGCCAATGAGGCCCCCAGCAAAGTGCCGCAGGCAATGATCAGCCCGTCGGATCCGTCGCTCAGCACCTCGGCCTGACCGCCAACCATTGGGGCCCGCGGACCGGAGTGCTTTTCAACCACAGCCTTCGGGTAGCGAATCGCCACGGGACCATTCTGGGTGAGCGCCCAATCGAGCATGGCTGGGAGATCGTGCTCGTCTCCTGGAGCCAGCACCGTCATGTTGGGAAATAGTCGCATGTAGCCCAGATCAAATGCGCCGTGATGCGTTGGGCCATCTGGGCCTGTCAGGCCAGCCCGGTCAAGCATGAAGATGACCGGCAGATTTTGCAGGCAGACCTCCTGGAAGATTTGATCGAATGAGCGTTGTAAGAATGTGCTATAGATATCGACGATCGGCCGGCAGCCAACTTTTGCCTGGCCTGCGGCAAAGGCAACTGCGTGCGACTCGCAGATGCCGACATCAAAGAAGCGGTCAGGAAATTCCTCCCGCACAGGCTCGAGCTTATTACCTTGGCACATGGCAGCCGTCAGCACGGTCACGCGGCTATCTTTCCGCAGTGCATCTAAAATCGCAGTGCTGGCAACATCGGTGTAGCCCCGCGAGGAAGACTTCTTGATTGAGATAATGCAATCGTCGTCATCGCATTCAAAGGGAGCGGGCGTGTGAAAGAAAACGGGATCGGCCTCTGCCGGCTTGAAGCCGTGGCCTTTTTCTGTGAGCACATGCAGCAGCACAGGGCCTTTTTCATCTTTGACCAGCTCGAGATACCGGATTAGGTTGGGCAGGGAATGCCCTTCGACGGGTCCAAAGTAGCGCACTCCCATCGCCTCAAAAAGCATGCCACCGTGAAGGCTAGTCTTGATTGAGTCCTTGACACTCAGCAGCATCCGCTCCATCGGCCCGCCGACCACAGGAACACCTTTGATCAAGTCGCCGGCCTGCTGCTTGAGGCCACGGTACCAAGGGTTTGTGCGAATCACATCGAGATATTCGGCCAGCGCTCCAACGCGAGGACAGATCGACATCTTATTGTCATTGAGAATCACCAGCAGTCGCTTCTTGAGAAATCCGGCGTTATTGAGTGCCTCAAAAACGACTCCGGAAGGCAGGGCACCGTCGCCGATGACTGCCACCGTGAAGCGGTCGGAACGGCCACAGAGTCCATCGCCGCTGGCCAGCCCAAGCGCCGTCGACACACTGGTGCCTGCGTGGCCGGTCATGAACAGGTCGTAGGGGCTCTCGTCGGGATTTGGAAATCCCATCAGTCCGCCCTTGGTGCGCATCGTGCCAAAGCGGGCAAAACGGCCGGTGATGAGTTTGTGGGGATAGATTTGGTGGCCGGTGTCCCAGATCAGACGGTCGCGGCTGAAATCAAAAACGCGGTGCAGTGCCAGACAGAGTTCGACAACGCCGAGATTCGAGGCGAAATGGGCCGTGCGCGTGGCAGCTACCTCGCAAAGCGCGCGACGCATTTCAGCCGCCAGTTGCTCAAGCTGGTCGCTCGACAGGCCCTGCAAATCGCGGGGCGAGAGAATGGAAGGAAGAATGTCGGCCATTGTGAAAAGTATAGTCCTACGGGTCAAAGGCTAATGGTCGCGAGCCACAATCCATTCTGCCAGCCGACTGAGTTCTCCGGCCGAATCACCCATTTCTGCGAGGGCGGCAACAGCCTCCTGGGCCAGAGATTTCCCTCGGGAGCGGCTGGCTTCGAGACCAATGACAGTCGGGAAAGTCAGTTTTCCACGCTGGGCATCCTTGCCAACCCGCTTGCCCATGGAGGCCTCCGTGCCCTCTGCGTCGAGAATGTCGTCGGCAATTTGAAAAGCCAGACCAAAAGCTTGCCCATAGGTTGCCAATTTCGCCAACACGGCAGGCTGGGCTCCGACCGAGAGACCGCCCAATTGGAGCGAGGCCAAAAAAAGAGCACCTGTCTTGCGGCGGTGGATGCGTTCAAGCCAGCAGAGTTGTTCGGAGGCAGGGGCCACAGAGATGTCAGGGATCCAGCCTCGCTCCAGAGCCAGATCGTCGGATTGGCCGCCCACCAGTGCCTCGGCACCGGCCGCACGAGCCAGCACAAGACAGCTACGGGCTGCCACTGCCGGTGCCATCTGGTTGGCGAGCGTCTCGAAGGCGAGGGCTTGCAAGGCATCGCCTGCCAGAATCGCGGTGGCCTCATCGAACGCCCGGTGGCAGGTCGGTCGTCCACGCCGCAAGTCATCGTCATCCATCGCTGGAAGATCGTCGTGCACGAGCGAATAAGCGTGAATCATTTCCACGGCGACGGCGGCGGCAGCAGCTTTTTCCCACTGGCCCTCAGAGCCCGTGCAGGCGTCGGCCGCCCACAGCACAAGGGCCGGCCGGAGCCGTTTGCCAGGAGCCAGCAGCACGTATCGCATCGCTTCGAGCAAGCGGGGAGCGGCCGCTGTCGAAAGCTCCAGAGCCTTTTCCAAGCGGGGTTCAACGAACGCTTTGACTCGCCCTAGAGACTGCGAGATGGCAGCGTCGAGACCGGCCAGATCGGAACCGCTAGGCATGTGACAACTGGCCATAACCGTTTCTTACAGTTGCGTGGAGATTCAAGACCGGATGAGACAGGCACCACAGTCACAGCTGCCTGGCCTCTCATGCGAGCCAGGCAGATCGTCTGAAAACTCTTCGTCTGAAAAATCAGCTCCGGTACAGGGCTGTAAGTTTAAACGCTGCCAGAGGCATCGTCCATCCCGGGCAGGCGTTTCGACCGCGCGGTTTTGCCGATCGAACGGGCCGCATTGCCCGCAGAGGATCGCTGCGAAGATGATTCGGATTGCCGTTGCTCCGCACTGTCTTTATCGGCGGAAGCATTCTCGGCAGCGGCCGTTTGTCTGCCTAGCGGGCCCATTGCCAAGGGATTGAGGATTGGGCGGCCCTCCTCGTCCACTCGTGTAAGCACGCTGACGCGTTGTTCGGCATGTGCCAATTCATCGTGCAGCCGTCGCAGGATCGCCACGCCCTGTTCGTAGGCTGTGATTGATTCGGACAATCCCAACGCACCCGACTCCAATCGACTGACGATGTCGGTCAGTTGGGAAAGGCCTGTTTCAAACGAGGGCGTCTGGGTCGAGTTTGACGGCAGCTCGACCGATTCTTCTGATTGCAATTCATTCTCCAAGGGCATCGCTTGAGGTCCTTTCTACACGACTCCACAGACATCCATCGGCTAGTTGAGTGACAAGGGATGCGCCGACATCCACGCCAGTTGTTGAACGCAATGCCAGTTTGCCGCCATCTTCGCCTCTATTTTCTAGCAGAGATGTGACGGAGTAGCCTCTCGCCAAGAGCTGAAGCGGGCTGCCTGCTTCGAGGCGACCCACGGCAGACCCTAGGCGTTCGCGACCACGCTGGATCACAGCGGTGGCCAACCGATTGCAGCGGGCGGCATGCTGCTCCAGCAGAGTGCGACGATCGCGTACCAATTGGTCAGGATCGGCAAAGATACGCGACCGCGCAAGTTGGCCGATACGATCGCGAGCGGTGCAGATTCGTCGCAGCAGGCCCATGTGCAGTCGCTGCCCAAGTGAATCGCAAAGGGTGGAGAGTTGCACGCCGTCGGGCGAAACTTGCACAGCGGCATCGGTGGGCGTCAGTGCCCGCAGATCGGCAGCCAGATCGGCCAGTGAAACATCGATCTCGTGGCCGACTCCCGACACAATCGGAATCGGCGAAGCGGCCACGGCCCGCACCAGCACCTCCTCGTTAAAGGCCCACAAATCCTCCAGGCTGCCGCCCCCACGGACCATCGCAATCACATCCACGGCAGGTCTGATGCACGCTGCTGTGGCGATCGCCCAAGCCAATTCTTCCGCCGCCCCAGCCCCTTGCACGCGGGATGGTACGACGATCACTTCTGTCGATTGCCAACGCGAGAAAAGCGTTTCCAGAAAGTCGGCAATCGCCGCCCCCGTAGGGCTTGTAATCAGGGCGATGCGCCGCGGAAATGTTGGGATCGGGCGTTTTCGCTGCGGTGAAAAAAGTCCCTCTTGCTCCAGCGTCGCGTGCAATTGTCGCAGACGGGCTTCCAAAGCCCCAGTGCCGATTGTATGCAGCCTGTCGATTGTGAGTTGGTAGGTGCCACGAGGCGGATACACTTCCAGGCGACCATGGCAGACAACCTCCAAGCCATCCGCAGGCTCAATCGCGAGCGACTGCCGAGTGCCCCGCCAAATCACAGCCCGCAACAGGGCCGTATCGTCCTTGAGCGTAAGATAGATGTGGCCCGATGCAGCCTTGACCAGATTTGAGATTTCTCCCGCCACCCACGCATCGGCAAAGCGCGACTCGACATGCTCCTTGACGCGGGAGGTAAACTCCGTGACGCTCAAGGCCTCCGCAGGCGGATTCTGGCAGTCGTTCAGCAGTTCCTCGCTCATGGGCTCACTCATAAGATTGATGGGCTGATAGTCTAGCAGCAGTCTTAAACGCGCAGGAGTCGGCTTGTTTCAGCGACTGCAAAAAATGTTCGTGATTGGCTTGTGTCATTCTGAGAGATCGAGATGAATCGTCCATCAACCGCCACAGATGCGTCCCCCCAGAGCGGCCCGCCACGCGGAGCGCTGTTGGTGATTTTTCTGACGGTTTTTATCGACCTGCTGGGCTTTGGCATTGTCTTGCCTGTGATGCCTCGGCAGGCCGAATCCTACCTTGTGGCCATGGGCCTTTCAGAGGCTGCCCGCGGGGGGATGATCGGCGTGCTGTTTTCAGTTTTTTCGCTGATGCAGTTTTTATTAAGTCCAATCTGGGGTCGCATTTCTGATCGTGTGGGCCGGCGGCCAATGTTGCTCTTGAGCCTAGCTGGCTCGGTCGTTTTCTATGCCCTCTATGGCTTTGCGGTCACGTTACCGACTGACCAAGCATCCCTTGCCATCGGCCTGATGCTCTTATCGCGGATCGGGGCCGGCATCGCCGGCGCCAGCGTCGGCACAGCGGCCGCCGTCATTGCCGATTGCACGACGCCGGAAAAGCGGGCCAGCGGCATGGCCCTGATCGGTATCGCCTTTGGTGCTGGTTTTACGCTGGGACCGTTGATCGCCTATTTCGGTTTGGCACTATTTAAGTCCCAGCCATGGGGTGTGGGAGTGCTGGCGTCGCTCCTCTCGCTCGTGGCACTGCTGATAGCCTTTTTTGTTTTCCGGGAGACGCGACGGCCCGGCATCCGCTCGGCTAAAGATTTCTTTTCCTTTGGACAGACGGCCGCCGTGCTGGCGATGCCAACCGTTGGCATACTTGTGCTGGTCTATTTTCTGTCGATCTTTGCCTTTGCCAACTTTGAAGCCACGCTGGCGCGGTTCACAAAGGAAGCCTTCGGCATGGGCGACAAAGACAACTTCCTTGTCTTTGCCTTTATTGGGGCAGTGCTGATGGTGGCCGGTGGCTTGTACCGCCCCCTGGCGCAGCGGCTTCCCGAAACACGACTGCTGTCCACGGGCGTTTTCTTGATGCTGCTGGGCCTTGGGAGCCTGGGGGTCATCGCCTGGCTGGTGTCGGGCGGCGCGGCAGCTGACGCGGGCAGTGCAGCGGCCGCTTCCTCACTGATTCGCAACGGCTTCTATCTGGCGGCGGCGGTCTCCGTGGTGGGCTTTGCATTTGTAAACCCCTCGGTTTCTTCGCTGGTTTCCAAGCGGGCCGATCCAACGCGACAAGGCGAGGTTCTCGGTGTCAATCAATCATTTGCCTCACTCGGCAGAATCCTCGGGCCGTTTCTCGGATCGGTGCTTTTTTCGCTCCATGGGTCGCGAGCGCTACCATTCATGGCTGCCGTTGGAACGCTCCTGGTGGTGACGCTGCTGCTGCCTCGTATTCGGCAGCGACCGTAGCCACTGGCCATCTCTTTTCTTTGTTTTGTTTTGAGCAGGCTCTGGCCCTTCGACGCTCGCCACAACACCTCGCGCGCTGCTGATGATGTCGCAAGTTCAACCACACGCATTGCCATCCCCGCCGCCGTGCCAGGCGCACGCTTGGCTGGCCTCTCAAGGCGCGATGGGCGTGCTCGTGGTGGGCCATGGCACGGCAGATACGATTGGTGCTGAGGAAACGCATACGGTCACTCAACTGGTCGCACAAATGCTGCCGGGCGTGCCGGTGGAGCTCGGTTTTTTGGAAGTTATTGGGCCTTCCATAGGCCAGTCGCTGGCGCGGCTTGCGGCGCGGGGATGTCGGGAAGTGATGGCCGCGCCGCTCCTGCTTTTCACGGCAGGACATGCCCAGCAGGATGTTCCCAACGCCCTGCTGGCAGGCGCTTGCGAGGCCAACCTACGAGTCAGGCAAGCAGACGCACTGGGCTGCCATGAGCACATTATCCAACTGGCCCGGCAGAGGCGTTTTGAGGCCCTCTCGGCTCTGCCAGCGATTCCCGCTGCGGCGACAGTGCTCATGATGGTGGGCCGGGGTTCAAGCGATCCTGCCGCTGCCCAGCAGTTGCTCGATTTCACGATGGCCACGCTGACGGCCACAGAAAAAACGACTGAGAGCGAAGCGAGACCGGGCAGGATTGAACTGGGTTTTGTGGCGGTCGCACGCCCCACACTCACTGAGGCGATTGCCGCTGCGGCGAGAGCGGCAGGCGCTCGGGAGACTCAAGACGGAAAATCTACATCGTCTGGAAACCCTTTTGGGGCGTTGATCCGTAGAATGCTTCCAAGGAGAAAGTTTTTGAGCCCAACGCGTCGCGTGATTGTGCAACCGCACCTGCTCTTTCGGGGTCATGTGCAAGAACAGGTGGCCAAAGCTGTTGCGCAAGCCCGCGCAGAGTATCCAGGCATCGAATGGGTGGAAGTCGGTCGGTTGGGGCCCAATGAGTTGGTGGCGCAGGCTCTGGTCGCTCGCGTTGTGCAAGCCATCGGTGAAAAGCGTCCCTTTTTGGGATCAAAAAACCTCTCGCCAGAAATGGCCTAAATCGTCACAATGAATCTTCGGTCGCTGTCACCTTTGGTCTCGCGGCGTGTTTTTAAGTGTTTTTAAATAGTGTCTCTCCTAGGGAAGGAATCAATCGCGTGAACGGTCAGAGCCTCGCCACTGCTACGAATTCTATTCAAAACACTCTGGTTACTCTCTGGAAGCCTCTGCAGCCTCGGCCAAACCCATGGGCTGCGTGGCTTTTGTCAGCAGTGCTGCTCTTCTGTTGGATTGGGTCGAATGCTGCCCGATCAGAACAACCCCCGACCGCGACGGCCTCAGAAAAGACGCCCTCGGCCCCAGCTGCTTTGGCCAAGCCAGGACCCAACGATCGACAGATCACGCTGGCGGTGAAAAGCTATCTCGAGCGGGAGCATTTCCTGCGGCGACCTCTCGACGATGAGATTGCACGCCGCTGGTTTGGCATCTTTCTCGAAGCCCTCGATCCAATGAAGATTTACTTTATTCAAAGCGACATCGATGCGTTTATGCAGAAACGCGACTCGCTGGATGATCTTGTGAAAAAAGGAGATGTGACTTTTTCCTACGAAGTCTTCAACCGCTTTCTCCAACGGGTCGATGCTCGGTTACCCCTGATCGAAAAACTGATTGCAGCACCACAAGACTACACCAAGCCAGAGACGATGGTGATTGATCGCGACGATACGAAATGGGCCGCTAACGAGGCGGAGTCCGAGGACAATTGGCGGAAGCGCATCAAATACGACCTGCTCGTTCAGAAGATGGAAAAAATGCCGCCGGAAGAGGCCCAAGAAAAGCTAGTCCGTCGCTACCGCAGCTTTGCCAAACGCATGCACCAGATGAATGCTGACGAACTGCTGGAAACCTATCTCTCCTCACTGACAAGTAGTCTCGATCCCCACACGAGCTTTATGTCGCCGGGCACACTGGAAAACTTTGAGATCGGCATGCGCCTGCAACTCGACGGCATCGGCGCCTCGCTCAAAGGCGAAGACGGCTTCACAACGGTGGCCGAACTCGTGCCTGGCGGAGCAGCAGACAAGGACGGCCATTTGCAGAAGAAAGACCGCGTGATCGGGGTCGGGCAGGGGGCTGAAGGCGAGATGGTCGATGTGGTCGACATGAATCTCAATGAGGTCGTCAAACTGATTCGCGGCAAGCGCGGCACGATCGTCCGATTGAAGGTGATCCCTGTCGGGCAGACGGTGCCGAAAATTTACGACATCACGCGGGCCAAGATCGAACTCAAAGACAGCGAGGCTCGCGGTGAACTCATTGAAGAGGGGAAGAAGGCTGACGGCATGCCCTATCGCATTGGAGTGATCAACCTACCGAGCTTTTACATGGACATGGCAGGTGCTCGCCAAGGCCAAGCCGAGTACAAAAGCAGCACCCGCGACACGAAGCGTTTGCTCGATGAATTTCGCCAGAAAGATGTCGATTGTATTGTGCTCGATTTGCGCAATAACGGCGGTGGCTCCCTGCCAGAATCGATCTCGCTGACGGGACTCTTTATCGATACAGGTCCCGTCGTGCAGATCAAGGATGCCGACAAACGCGTTCAGCAATACGACGACGTCGACCCAGGCGTATCGTGGGACGGGCCGCTGGTGGTGCTGACGAATAAATTTAGCGCCAGCGCCAGCGAAATCGTGGCGGGAGCCATTCAGGATTACCGCCGCGGCCTGTTGATTGGTGACAACGCCACTCATGGTAAAGGAACCGTACAAAGCCTCCTCGACCTCGGGCGGCAACTCTTTCAACGTCTGCCCAATGCCCCGTCGCTAGGCGCCATCAAGATCACGATGCAGCAGTTTTATCGACCGGCCGGACAGAGCACGCAATTGGAAGGCGTGAAGAGCGACGTGGAACTGCCGAGCATCACCACGCACCTGCCGGTTGGCGAATCGGACTTAGATCACGCAATTGCTTTTGACAAGGTGCCGTCCGCGACCTTTCAGTCGAGTGGCCGTGTCTCAGACGCGGTGTTGAAGTCGCTCCGTGAAAAATCGACTCAGCGGGTGGCCGAAAATGAAGATTTTCGCAAGGTGGCAAAAGACATTGCACAGTATCAAAAACGCAAAGATGAAAAAACGGTGTCGCTGGTTGAAACAGAATTTTCACGGCAGTGGAACGAGGGCAAGTCGGCAGAGGACGAGGAGAAAAAGCTGGAAGAATCGATCGATCCGAAGCGTCCAGTTGTGAAGCGTGATTTTTACTTTCAAGAGGCGATGAATGTGACGGTCGATTATCTCAGCAGTCTGGCTGGCGGTGCGGCCGGGTTGGCTCGCACAAATCCACCAATCCAGCAGGTCGTGCCAGAGTCAGTGCCGGCACTGCAGTAGTAGGATCGCAGCGAATGAGAACGCCCAATTCACGATTGGAAGAACGCGAGTTTTTATTGGCGGAGGATTGCAGTGAGACCGCGCAGGGAGTCGGGATGTGCCAGGGGGATGGCGTAGTCACTCAACAAGAGCGAGGGGTCGATGCGTTTGTCACCACCGCGAGTGCGCGGAGCGGTTGGATCCCAGGTGGGAGGTGGACTCTTTGCAAGCATCGCTAAGTGGCCGTACCATTCCCGCCGCCGCACAGGCACACCATCGGAGACGACGTAGAGCGGCCGGGGCAAAAGATTCTGGGCAGGCCCCGGAGTTCCCACGTCCTCGTTCTGCGATACTTTTTGACTCGCGGCGACAGCGCAGACAACACTCGCTGCATCGTCAACATGAATCAGATTGAGCCAGCTCTCAGGATCGGCTGGGATCGGTTTTCCAGCTTGAAGCTCGGCCCAGCGAGGCAGTCGGCCGGGGCCGTACAATCCGGCAAATCGCAGCACGACCCCCGGCCCCAACCGATGGGATCGCAACAGACTCTCCGCATCAAGTAAGACCCGCCCGTTTTCACGAGTCGGTTGGGCGGGGGTTTGCTCGTTGATGATTTTCCCATCTTCATCTCCCCAAACGCCAGTGGAACTGGAGTAAATCACTCTCGGCTGGCCAGAGAGAACACCAAGTAGTCGCGAGAACCCCTCAATGTGGATGTCGCGGTGGCTGGCGTTACCAGCGCGATCAAAGCCGACCGACCAAAAGAGAGTGGCCAGATCGCCAACCGGCGAAAACATGGATAGGTCGCCGGGCACGCTGATGTCGGCAACGATTGGTTCGATGCCGGCTTGGGCCAGTTGGTCGGCTCGCTGGAGCGTTCGGGTGACGCCAAAAACACGAGCCCCATCGGCCAGCCAACGAGCGGCAACGCGCATGCCTAGGTAGCCGCATCCGACCACCAAGCGCGACGGACGGCTAGCGAGTGAGGAGCTGGCCGCTCCTAGCAATCCTGTTTCTGGCACTTGAAAGGACGTTTGGTGAAGAACCATGGTCAGGCGTTGAGGGCTCCAGGACGGGAGTTGCCGAAGGGAGAAAAAAAGCCCGTTGCCGCTGCCGATTCAAGCCATGCGGTGAGCACGATTTGGGCCGCCAGTGCGTCAGTGCGGGCTTTTTTCTTTTTGCGAGAGAGGCCTCGGCCTGCCATCAGACCAACTGCTTCGATTGAACTGTATCGCTCGTCGTGGAAAACAACCGGTCGGTTGGTTGCCGTTGATAACCATCCTCCAAAGCGTTCCACTTCAAGAGACATCTCACTGTCGCGGCCATCAGCGTGAACGGGTAGCCCCACGACGAAGCCGACAATATCCTCAGCAGCGACGAGCGTGCCATAAAAAGCTGCCTCAACAATGGGATCGCCACTTGGATGGCGAACCGCTAGAGGGCTTGCCACAATCCGCCGGGCATCGCAAATCGCAATGCCGATGCGCTTGCGACCGTAGTCGATGCCTGCCACGCGTCCAGAAGGAATAGCGGAGGGGGTGGTTTGCAGGGGATCGCTTGTCATGGTGGCTCTCAATTCATGGGGATCATGGACTCAAGCGTGCGGTGGGAGTTGCTGGATTGAGAGCGGGATCGCCTGGCTGATCTGGCTGCAGAGTGGCAGGCTGATGACCTAACGGATCAGCGAAGCGGCCCGTTTTCAGAAACGCCACCGTTGCCCGCTGGACAGTAACGCTGCGCATCATTGCAGCATGCCGAACCGGCACGAGCAAGAAATCGTCGGCACCTTCCAAGCGCGTCTCGGCCACTCGCACGACCGCATCGTCATCCCCTTCTAAAAGTGCGCTGTAGCCGCGATCGTCTCCCTTGCCGCCAGCCAGAATCCCGATCGGGCAAGTGGGCACGACCAGATCGCGAGCAACTTCGTTCCAATTCAGAACTAAGTCGCGAGTGGCGCCATTGGAGAGGGCTGCCAACACCCAGATCTTCGACGCCATCCGCGCCAGTTGTGAACCCTGATTGGGCGGGCCCAGCATCACCATCCGCTCGATCCTGGCCAAATCGTGGGCCGGTGCCAATCCCATCCAGCGACGCACAACGATGTTGCCGAGGCTGTGGCCCACAAAGCTGATCCGGTTGGCTTCTGGCAATCCTGCGATCACACCGGCCAGAGAGTGGGCGTGATCGGTAATCCCAGCCTTTGGACTGGCATATCCAAAAGACAAAATCGTGGCATCCAAGTGATTGCGCAAGAACTCGACCAGGGGACGCATCGAATTCCGACTCTCACCGAGACCGTGTAATACAATCACCGTCGGGCCGCGCACAACCGCCATGTGGCCTGCCTGTTCCAGCGCAGTAAAGGCTTCCAGGCAGATGTCGCGAGTGCCCTCTCGCACGACACAGTCGCGATCATCGAGGATACGGCAGTCAAGGCTGTTGGGACGCTGCTGCAATCGCCATTCGTGACGCACCAACTGATCCGACCACTCCATCGAATCGGCTGTTTTATGAAGCGACACGATCCACGCACTGTCGCCAGATTTTATTTCCGTGCCAGGTGTTTGAGGAGTGGGGTGCTCAGAATCGTCAGTGGTCGCTTCCAAGGCGCTGAGACGATTAGGGGTCGCTGCGATGCAGGCCAGCAGGGCCAAGCAGCACAGCGTGGCACGCACGCAGAAGCAGAAGAAATGCCGCTTGCTGCGACGCATTGGCAGAGAGTTCGCAGTTGCCAGAGAGTTCACAGAAATTCGTTCCATCCACGTTTTTCGAGTTCGGCCACCACACGACGAACAGTTTCCTCGTGGGCTCTGTCGGCCACAAGTGTGGCGTCCGGCGTGTGCACGACAAGCATATCCTCTAAGCCCATTGTGACGACCAAGTGATTGTCGCTGGAGTGCACAATGGTGCGAAGGGAGTCGATGCCAAGGTGTTTCCCGACGATCGTGTTCCCCTGTTGGTCGCTGCCTCGCTGGCGGGCCACGGCCGACCACCCCCCCAGATCATCCCAGCCGAAGGGAGCTTCGATCACGACTACATCACGGGCGTGCTCGAGCACTGCGTAGTCGATGGAAATCCCTTTGATGGCGGCAAACTCTGCGGCAAAGACCTGATCGCGAGCGGGAGTATCCCATGCAGCGGCAATCCGCCTGAGGTGCTCGAGACATTCCGGTTGGTGGGTTGCCAAAGCGTCAAGAATCGTCGCCGCCTTCCAGACAAAGATGCCTGCGTTCCAGAGAAAGTTTCCGGCACAGAGGTATTCAGCAGCCACACTGGCCGGGGGCTTTTCACGAAACCGGGCGACTGTATGCACAGGAGCTTCTGCCACCCCTCCGGCACCTGTGATTTGCGGAAGCAGCATCCCCTGCTGAATATAGCCGAAACTTTCAGCCGGATAGGTCGGCTTGATGCCAAATGTGACCAGCCGTCCCGGCGATTCCTCGACAATCGCCGCCGCCTGACGGATCGCCTCGCGGAATTTTTCCTCGGGCGCAATCACATGATCCGAGGGCATCACCGCCATGATCGCATCGGGGTCGGACCGCGACACGAGCAAAGCAGCCAGCCCCACGCAGGGAGCGGTGTCGCGTTTGCACGGCTCTCCGACAAGCCCGGCTTGCGGCACCAGCGGCAGTTGGCGACGCACGGCTTCAAGCAGCCGCGCGGCAGTCACAATCATTACCCGCTGAGGCGGCACCAGACCATCCAGCCGATCGACCGTCTGCTCTAGCAGCGTTCGCACACCGGCCAAGGGCAGCAGTTGTTTGGGAAGAGCAGCTCGGCTGGCTGGCCAGAATCGCGTTCCAGATCCACCGGCCATCACAATTCCATGCAGCATGATCAAGTCCTTCGTGAGTCTTGGGCTAGAGAGTTTATTTTAGGACTATTTTATGAAGTCCTCGCTGCCGACAACCATTGGGGCGTCGATCAGCGTGCCGGGCGGAAGAAACTGGCCGACATCCTCTGCATCAAAGATGGCTGCCGAGTCGAGTTCTACAGCGATGCCCTCTGCAACAGCAACGCCGGCTTTTGCCAGCACTCTGCGGGCGAATGCCTGCATCGCCGCGTGGACATGCTGAGGAGAGTCGCTGGCAGCACCGCTGGGATTCTTCAGCGGCGCAAAACCGTCTGCAGCGTCAATTTCAACGACGCAAACACGAGTGGCCTGCGGCATCAAATCAAAGATAAATCTCTCGCACTTGATCGCATTGGGCACCGACGGCACCAGCGGCCTGCCGAGATCATCGACCCCGCCATCCAAATGGGCGACTGCCTTAAAGGCCACGTGGAGGGGCAACGAGTCGCTGCGTGCGGCCATTCGCTGCAGAAATGCGATTGAAAACGCATGCACGGCTATACTGCCCGCATACAACTTGAGCCCCCCATCAGCCAATCGCTCAGCAGCCAGCGAGGCCGGCAAGTCGCTGTATTCAACCACTCGATACGCGCCGTCAGATTCCACGACAACACCGACGCGTTCAGCCGGATCTTGCTTGCGCACCACTTGCGTAGAGAAATCGGCGTGGGTCAAGAGGTGGTAGCCGAGGAACTCACCATTGAGCGGCATGGCCAGCGGATTGTCGACCTGAAAGCTCACGACCTGTTCCACGCCGTGGCTCGAAAACCAATCGAGACCGCCACACCGAGCCAAAGCTCCAAGCATGCCTCCGTGACCATCGGGAGCCATGGCGATATGATCCGACGCATCGAGAAGCAACTGCCCAGTGACCGCATCCAGAGCGGGCAAATCATGCTGCTGAAAAACCAGCACCGCAGATCGATGATGGCCACAGAAGCCGCGGTCTTCCAGAAACTGTCGAGTCAGCGTGTCGGTTGCCGAACTGGTCATGATCGCCAGCGGCACTCGAGCGCCAAAGCGGCGTCTGACCGCCGCCAACTTGCCTAGCAGCACTTCAAAAAGATTCTGCTCTGAAACGGGCCCAATCGGATAGAGTCCCTTGGGTTCGGTCGAGCCGAGTCGCGATCCCTGACCTCCAGCCACGAGAATCGCGCCGATACGACCATCGCCCAAGGCCCGACTGCCGCTGGCAATCGCCGCAGTTGGCGAAGGCTGATTGCTGGGGTTGCCCAGCGCCAGACAAGCAGGCGTGACGGCTGTGCCCAAATCCACGGCTGGAGTGAACACGGCTGGCACGACAGCATTTCGCTGAAACACAAGCCGTCGCATGCTTTCTAACTCAGCCCAATCGATCGTCTCGAGCTGCTGTGCGAAAGCTTGCTGGGCATTGGCGTCGAGCGTGTGCCAAAGCCGCAGCACATGCAATTGGCCGGCCTGCTCAAGACGCGTGCGCAAAGAAGAGTTCAATGTCGCACCCATATCCAGAAGAAATAGCAGAGCAACGGAAAGCCGATAAAGATCACGCCGTATGTAAAGAGGGATGTCCAGAGATGGTTTGGCCAGCGGGCCATAGTCACACTCTTATTCCTTGAATCGTTCCAGATGGGCAAAGATATCGATTGGAATTTCAAACGCTTCTTCGGCTGGTGCATCGAGTCGACACTCCACTCGCACGCCCCACGGGAGCACCTCTGCAGCCGCTACAATCGCTTCGACGCCATCGTATTGGGTTGTGACCGTCACTGCGGGAGTCTGGACAAACGGCGGGCAAAATCCAACATGGCCGTAGGCTGTGCGGGCTCCCAGAGGCACAGCCAACAAGAGCCTGCCGCGTAGGCAGTCAACGCCGCCAGCGAGCTGGTACCGTTCGAGACGTTGCTCCAGATGCCCGGGACAGTCGTCTGGCGTGCGTGGCTGGAATCGCGATTGAACGATCAGTCCTGCCAGAATCTTGGACTGGTGAATCGACTCGTGCAGATCAGCGTCCCGGCTAAGCGACAAACGGGCCGGTGAGTCGATGTGTCGATTGATCGTAACGCGCATCCGGTTAGCGAGCGGCCAAAGGAGAGCCGCCGTGGCTGCCAGCGTAGTGAGCGTTGCCGTTATGGGATCTATAGGCGAACTGCCACCTAACGGCAGGCCAACTGCGGCCAGCGACAGCACGAGACCAACCCGGGAAAGAATCCTCACCCATAAGCCAGTCCCCGCGGCGGCAGATTGCTTGGCAAAGATGCTGCGGACTCCAGCATCACTGACGGCAATCAGCACCATCCCAAAACCACAAACAGCCAGCAGGCCCGCCGGCCCCGGCAGCTTCACGATCGCGCCGGAAAGCCGGCGCAGCACGAGCACGAAGCCGCAGGCAAACAGGGCGCTTCCCACCAACAGAACAACCGCCCCAGCAATGAAATGCTCAAGCGATCGTGTCGTTTTAAACGAGGCTACCCCGTTGAGCGGTATCAGCACTCAGCCCACCGCAACGCTTGCCCCGGCCGCTTCTGCCAGAGCCTGGGCGCGGTCGGTCTGCTCCCAAGAAAATCCCTCGCGGCCGAAGTGACCACCTGCAGCAGTGCGACGGTAGATCGGCCGACGCAGGTCGAGGTAGTCGATGATGCCCCTGGGCGTGAGCGTGAAAAACTCTCGCACCAATTCACAGAGTCGCTGATCGTCGATCCGGCCAGTGCCCTCAGTGTCAACATGAACGCTGACCGGTTCGCTCACGCCAATGGCGTAAGCCAATTGCAATTCACAACGATCGGCCAGACCCGCGGCTACAATATTCTTTGCGACATGCCTCGCCATGTATGCGGCACTGCGATCGACCTTTGTGGGATCCTTGCCGGAAAACGCGCCGCCACCGTGCCGGCCCCAGCCACCGTAGGTGTCAACAATGATTTTGCGGCCGGTGAGGCCACAGTCGCCGTGCGGGCCGCCCACTACGAATCGACCTGTTGGATTGATGTGGTAGGTAATGCTGCCGGTGTCGAGATCGGCGGGCAACAGCGGGTTGATGATCTTGTTGACGACGAAGTCGTAAATTTCTTGATTGGTGACATGCGGCGCATGCTGCGTCGAGATGACCACGGTGTCGACTCGCACCGGTCGATTGCCGTCGTATTCGATCGTCACCTGACTTTTAGAATCAGGGCGTAGCCAATCAACTTCTTTTTTCTGCCGGGCCTCTGTCAGCCGGTTTAAAAGACGGTGGGCCAAGGCAATCGGCAGGGGCATCAGCTCAGGAGTTTCATTGCAAGCGTAGCCAAACATCAGGCCCTGATCGCCAGCACCAATATCTTTTCCCGTACTGCTGTCCTCGTTGACTCCCATGGCAATGTCACCGCTCTGCTTACCCACCGCGACAAGCACGGAGCATGTGTCGGCGGCAATGCCCATTTCGTCATCGGTGTAGCCCACCGAACGAATGACATCTCGAACAACCTGCTGGTAGTCGATGGTGCCTCGCGATGTAATTTCGCCAGCGATCACAGCCAGGCCTGTAGTCACAAGTGTTTCGCAAGCGACGCGACTGCTTGGGTCTTGAGCCAAGTAGGCATCCAGAATGCCGTCAGAAATCTGATCGGCCAACTTGTCGGGATGCCCCATGCTGACCGACTCACTCGTAAACAGATACTTGCCTTGTGCCACAGATGGTGCCTCGTGCTTTTAAAAATGGTGGAGTGACAGTACAAAACGATGGACGGCGTCCACCTGCCTATGCCGCCTAGGATTATCCGGATTGGGAGACGCCGTGGCAACCTCATATTTTAGCCGGGGGGGGAGAAAAGCCTTTGGAGAATCAATTTTGCCGTGGATGCCGTGGCTCCCCGCTGGGCCGCGACAAGCGCAGCCGCCCGCTGCCCTAAGCCATTGGCCCACGCCGGTTCACGCAAGCAGTGAGCCACAAATGCTAGCATCGCCGGTCCGTCAGCGACGACCTCTGCGGCACGAGCCTCCAGTAACCGCCGCACTTCGTCTTGGAAATTGCGGGTGTGGGGGCCGAAGGCTACGGCCGCACCGTAGGAAGCCGGTTCAAGCATGTTTTGGCCGCCCCGTTTGCCATCGAGGCTGCCTCCCACAAAGGCAATCGTCGCCGTACCCCACCAATGAGTAAGTTCGCCTGTCGTGTCAACCAGCAACACGCGGGACGGTTCATGCTGGCTGGAATGAAGCCTGCTGTTGCCAGGGTTGCCGCTGCCGTGATTTCCACTGCCGTCCTGCGTGCTAGTGGTGCGTAAAGGCTCTGCCTTGCTCTCGTCTGGGAGATGGCTGCGGAGTTCCCAGCGGAATCCCGAGCGGTTCAGGAGGCTGCTGATTTCGCCGCACCGCTCGACATGCCTGGGCACGATGAGCAGTCGCAGAGCAGGGTACTCCTGCTGGAGTGCACAAAACGCATCGATGGCCAACTGCTCCTCCGGCGCCTGCGTGCTGCCGGCCAGAAAGACAATGTCTCTCGCGGTGATGTCTGCTAGTCGCTTGAGGCGGTCGATGTCAGCTTGGCTACAATCTCTTTGCGCAACGTCGAACTTCATCGAACCCGTCACGATAACAGCGGGAGCGCCACGGGCCCTGAACCGATCGGCATCAGCCTGCGAACGCGCCAGAACGAGCGACACTCGGCCGAGCATTCGGCTCACAAGCGGACTGATTCTTGCGTAGCCCCGAGCGCTTTTTTCGCTCATCCTCGCGTTGGCGACGACGATCGGAATGCCCTGTGCGTGCGTGCAGGCCAGTAGGGTGGGCCAGAGTTCCAGTTCGCCCAGCACAAGCATATCTGGAGAGACGCAGGCGAGGACATTATTCACCGCCCATGTGAAGTCAAGTGGGCAGGGAAAAGCCCGATCGACCCCGAAGCGACGGGACGCCAGCTCCAGGCCGGTCGTTGTAGAACTGGAAATAACACACTCTACAGCGATACCCGCAGCGTGAGCTTGCGCTGTGATTTCCGCTGCCAGCACTGCCAGTAAGTGCACCTCGCCAACGCTCACCCCATGCAGCCAGATGCGTTTCACTCCAGCAACGCGATTGATGCAGAGCACGCGTCCTGTAAACCGCAGCCACGGCGTTGCAACAGGACGGCCGCTGAAGAAACGCCGCCACGCCACCCACGGCAGTAACAGCAGCAACGCCAGGAGATAAACGAGGTTCAGCACGCTCACATTTTCACAAAAGATAGGATGATTCGCCACCTGCCATGATCCCTGCCCCGCGTCTCAAGACGATGCAGGGCACATGAGATAACGACGCGGCCCGATGCGGGGCAACATTACTTGATCGAGCGCGCGTTTGACCGATCGCCCGTCTCTGTTTTTGCGCAGCAATTCTTATACTTCTTGCCGCTGCCGCAGGGGCAGGGGTCGTTGCGGCCGACCTTCTGGCCAAAGTTGCGAATCGGTTCGACCCGGGAGTCGCTGCTGGCCGCTGGTTGATTGGCTGAAGATTCGTTCGCTGGCAATTCTCCAGGCAGCACGGCCGTGGAGGCGTCGGGGTGGATCGCCGCCGTTTCCCGCCAGGTGCTGCGCAGCGCCTCGTCCTCGACTTGTTCGATGCGGTAGACAATGTCGGTGACGCGATCGTCGATGCCCTTCCACATCAAGTCAAACGTGCGCATACCCTCACGTTTGAACTCCACCTTTGGATCGACCTGCGCATACCCGCGCAGGCCAACGCTCGAACGCAGATGATCCATTGCCAACAGGTGATCCTTCCACGCATTGTCGAGAATCTGCAGGAGCACAGCCCGCTCCATACGCTTCATTTCATCCCGATCGTCGTCGCCACGGGCGTGTCGGCGAGCGCTCGCTTCAGTCAGCGTGGTCCGCAGAGCATCAAGATCACCAGAAGCCAACGACCATTCGGCAAGTGCCGGATCGAATCGTTGCTGCGCCCACTCAAGCAAACCCGACCTGTCGAGGCGACGCGATCCATCCGGCTGGCGGCCAGAGAAATGCGATAAGCCCACAAGCACGGGATATTCCACCTCACGTTTCGCATACACCTCGCGAGCCTTGTGGCCGACAAGTTGCTTGAAAGCCTGAGCATCGTGGCCGGTTTTTTCTAAGGCTTTTAGATCGCTGACTTCTAAGGGCACGCCAAATCGCCATTCCGTCCAACCGTAGGCCGAACGCAAACCAAAGTCGGGCACCAAATACCGACCGCCATCAGAAAGGTCTACACGGTGAATAGCCTCACGCACTTTTTCCTGGAGAAACTCGGCTGCGTCGCTACGGCCTACTCGCTTTAAATCCCGATCGTTGATCGATGTCTTCCAGCGCACATTGGCAAAGCTGGCCAACGCCGACCAATTCCACTCTCCCTCGTCCTCGTCGGCAGGCAAATTTTCCTCGACGGCCTCAAATACCTGCGCTTCCGACTGACGTACGGCCTCATCAACGGCCAATCGCTCGGCCTCTTCGGGCGAGAGGGCGCGAAAATCCTTACCGTCGAGTTCGCAGGAGAGCTGCCCGGCTGCCCACATGCTGTACGACTGTGGCCCATAATCTTTGTCGAGAAAGGTGCCGATATGTTGATCTACCTGCCGGCCCACCATCTCTTGAATCAATTCCCGGCAGTCACTGCCAGCCAGAATCTGCTGGCGGAATCCGTATACCCGCTTCCGCTGCTCGTCCATCACTTCGTCGTATTCGAGTAGATTCTTTCGTACTTCGAAGTTTCTTTCTTCCACTTTTTTCTGCGCCGCCTCAACCCGACGCGTCACCATTCGACTCTCAATGGCTTCGCCGTCCTGCATCCCCAGACGCGTTAGCACATTCTTCACCCACTCTCCGGCAAAGATTCGCATTAAGTCGTCTTCCAGCGAAAGGAAAAAGCGACTTGAACCCGGATCGCCTTGCCGGCCGCAGCGGCCGCGAAGTTGTAAATCGATACGGCGAGCTTCGTGCCGCTCTGTGCCGATGATGTGCAACCCGCCCAGATCACGCACGAGATCTCCCTGAACCTTCATGTTTTCGCGAATGGCAATCTGCTTGACGAGCGTTTCCCACTCTTCCCGAGGAACGTCCAGTCGCGAGGCATAGGTTCCCTGCAACTGCGCCCAGGCCATCGTGTCGGGATTGCCGCCGAGAATGATGTCTGTGCCGCGGCCGGCCATGTTCGTGGCGATCGTGACGGCATTCAGTCGGCCTGCCTGCGAAATGATCTCGGCCTCCCGCTTGTGCTGCTTGGCATTGAGCACTTCGTGCGCGACGCCGCGTTTTTCTAAGAGCGACGATAGGCGTTCGCTTTTTTCAATCGATACGGTGCCGACGAGCACAGGGCCGCCCTTCCTCTGAATCTCCTTAATCTTGCCTCGCGGAATCGTCTCAGTCGTCTTGGCATTCTTTTCCTCAAACTCAAGGGATGTCTCGCTTTCACGAATGATCTGTCCCATGCGAAAACTGCCGTCGCTGAGCGACAGCGCATCCCAGCGGTGCAATCGCTCGACTTCGTCGGCCACGGCAATCCACTTCTCCCGTTCGGTGCGGTAGATCACATCGGGATTGTTGATTCGCTTCATTCCACGGTTTGGCGGAATGGCGATGACATCGAGCTTGTAGATTTTCCAAAACTCATTCGCCTCTGTCATAGCTGTTCCGGTCATGCCAGCCAGTTTTTTATAGAGCTTGAAAAAGTTTTGCAGCGTCACTGTGGCGAGTGTCTGCGACTCTTCTTTGATGCGGACGCCCTCCTTAGCTTCGACCGCTTGGTGCAGGCCGTCGGACCACTGCCGGCCCGGCATCAATCGCCCCGTGAACTCGTCAACAATCACGACTTCATCCCCCTGCACAACATAATTGACATCGCGCTTGTAGAGGTAGTGAGCCTTCAGCGAATTGTCGATCAGGTGCGGCCATTCCATGTTGCCGGCGGTGTAGAAACTCTCGACATCAGCCAGCTTTTCGGCCTGTCGCACGCCATCTTCGGTGAGCGAGACGGTGTGCTCTTTTTCCTTGACTTCAAAGTGCACATCGATTTTGAGCTGCCGGGAAATCTGCTCGGCTCGCGAATATTTCGTGATGTCGTCGTGGGCTGGACCAGAAATGATCAGTGGCGTGCGGGCCTCATCGATCAAAATGTTATCGACCTCGTCAACGATGGCGTAGTTGAGAAAGCCTTGGCTCTGCTGCATGTGTTTCGCAAAGCGATCGTCGTCACGTGCGGCCATCCGCATGTTGTCTCGCAGGTAGTCAAAGCCAAACTCGTTGTTGGTGCCATAAGTGATGTTGCAGGCATACGACTGCTGCCGCTCGCCCGAGTCCATGCCTGACTGAATCGCCCCCACGCTGAGTCCCAAACCGATGTAGAGAGGACCCATCCACTCCATATCGCGCCGGGCGAGATAGTCATTGACCGTGACGACATGCACCCCCTTGCCTTCGAGCGCATTGAGATAGGCCGGCAGTGTGGCGACGAGCGTCTTGCCTTCGCCGGTGATCATTTCGGCAATGGAACCTGAATGCAGCACCATGCCGCCGATCAACTGCACGTCATAATGCCGCATGTTCAAAAACCGCTTGCCTGCTTCACGACAGACGGCAAAGGCCTCGACAAGCAGGTCGTCAACCGTTTCGCCCGCGGTGAGCCGGCGACGGAATTCGGCCGTTTGTCCGCGCAGTTCGGCATCGTTCATGGCCGCATACTTCGGCTCGAGCGAATTGATTGCCTCAATCCTAGGATCGAGTCGGCGCAGGTAGCGGGCATTGGAAGACCCAAACAGGCCAGTGAGAAACCGCTCCAGTCGAGAGCCGATTGCGGCCAGAGCGTTCGACACAAAATCCCAGAGGCGTTCGAGCTGTTCCATTCAAGTGAGATCTATCTAAAGAGTTCCGTAGGGAGGCACATTGACACTGCGCTACCGGCAATCACCGGGAGCGGCAAACGAAACCGGCATTGTCGCTGTGAAGCATGGAATGGGTCAAGCCGACACTCTGCGTGCTTGCGCTTCTGCGTTGGATTCTTTGATCCATCCATGTGATACTCTGCGGTATGAATGATTCGATTGGCCACAAACGCGATCTTTTTTCCGCTCCGATGGGCCTTTTAGCGACTGGCTGGAGGCACAATCGAGGGCCTGACTGGCTGGTCTTGCTGATGGTCTTTGGCCTCTGCCCACAGGTCCTGCCTGCGATGCCTGCACCGACTGAGAACTCTCCGCCGCAGCGACCCAATATCGTGATCCTCTACGCAGACGACATGGGCTACGGAGATTTTTCCGCCCAGAATCCCGGCTCCAAGATTCCCACACCACACATCGACCGTCTGTCGCGTCAAGGCACTCGCTTTACTGATGCCCACAGTTCTTCCGGCATCTGCACGCCAAGTCGCTACGCACTGCTACACGGCCGCTACCACTGGCGGAAATTTCACGGCATCGTCAACTCGTTTGACCAGCCCGTCATGGACGACCATCGCACTACGCTGGCCGAGATGCTGGCGGCGCAAGGCTATCGCACCGCTTGTCTTGGCAAATGGCATCTGGGCTGGGACTGGGCCGCGATCCGTCGCGCCGGGGCCGCACCGGATGGCAACAAGGGTTACCCTCCGAGCGCCTTTGACTGGTCGCAACCAGTCAAAGGTGGCCCATTGGCGCATGGCTTCGATTCCTACTTTGGCGATGATGTGCCCAACTTTCCGCCCTACGCATGGATCCAAAATGACCGCCTGCTGACAGCGCCGACAACCCACCTCAACATTCAGCAGAAAACGGCGGAGGGCCAATGGGAAGCCCGGCCTGGGCCAGCGGTCAAAGATTGGGATTTTATGGCGGTGATGCCGACGCTGACTGTCAAGGCAGAGCAGTGGATCGCCAGCCAGCGCGCCGACAAGCCGTTTTTTCTCTACTTTCCTTTTACGTCTCCGCATGCCCCAATCGTGCCGGCTGCCGAATTTCTTGGCAGTTCGCAGGCTAATGGCTACGGCGACTATATGGTGCAGACAGATGCAACCGTCGGCCGAGTGCTCGACGCATTGAAAGAACACGGCTTTGCCGACAACACGCTGGTGATTTTTACGTCTGACAACGGCCCGGAAATGTACGCCTATGAACGGCTGAAGCGATCTGGCCACCGCAGCATGGGCCCCCTGCGAGGACTCAAACGCGATCTCTGGGAAGGCGGGCACAGGGTGCCATTTGTCGTCCGCTGGCCGGGCGTCGTGCCGGCCGATCGCGTCTGCGAAGGCCTGATGAGTCAGATCGATATTTTTGCGACCCTTGCGGCAGTCGTCGGTGAAGTTCTAGCGAAAGACTCGGCCGAAGACAGCCTCAATCAGTTGGGGCTTTGGAAAGGGCAGGGGGCCACGGCCCGCCAGTCGCTGGTGCACAATACCAACCCCAAGAGCTATGCGGTGCGGCACGGCGACTGGGTGCTCGTCGATGAGGACACGCAGCCCGGCGAACTTTATAACCTCCGCGAGGATCTTGCCCAAACGCGAAATCGTTATGCCGAAGAACCCGGAAAAGTCGCGGAGCTCAAGGCCTTGCTGGCCGACATTCAATCAGGCCCACAGGCGGCTGGCGATATCATCCATCCCTCGACAAAATAATGCTTTCCGTGCCTCAGCCACAACCGTTTCGCCAACTCAAGGGAGAGTTTCTTTTTTTGGGTACTGGCACCAGCGTCGGTGTGCCGGTGGTGGGATGCGCCTGCGCAACATGCCAGAGCAGCGATCCTCGCAACAGCCGCACGCGCACAAGCGTGGCGATCGGACTCCCCAACGGCACGCTCGTAATCGACACAACGCCCGATTTGCGGTCCCAGCTTTTGCGAGAGCGCATCGGCCGTGTTGATGCACTGCTCTACACGCACGATCACGTCGACCATGTTTACGGTCTCGACGATATCCGACCGTTGTGCTTTGCCTCCGGAAAATCGCTGCCTGCCTTTTGTGAGGAACGCGTGGAATCTCGCATTCGCAAGGCATTTGACTATGCGTTTGAAACGGAGGCCGTGCCGGGCGGCGGCCTGCCGAAGATTTTTTTTCAACGCCTCTCAACGGAACCATTCGACTTGCTCGGTGCGCGCGTGATTCCGCTGCGGCTGCGGCATGGTGTTTTTGACGTGCTGGGGTTTCGATTTGGCAATCTGGCCTACTGCACCGACACCAATCAGATTCCCGAGGAGACATGGCCGCTCTTAGAGGGGCTCGACGTGCTCGTGCTCGACTGCCTACGGCCTGCCCGCCATCCGACACATTTTTCGCTGGACGAGTCACTGGCCGTGGCCAGTCGAGTCGCCGCGCGGCGCACGCTGTTTGTGCATATGTCGCACGACATCGAGCATGCGACGATCTCTGCTCAACTGCCCGCCGGAGTGGAACTCGCCTATGATGGCCTGAGCCTGCCACTGAGCGAGTGACAAGCGGACGCCAGCCGAGTGGCGTTCGCCCATCACATCGCGCAATCTGCATCATCCCGGAGATGGCGTCGGGGGCCTTATGGATGCGTGCGTGGCAGCGACCAAGCATTCGAGCGACTTCTGGGCGAGACCGGAATCAATCGCCGCCGCTGCTCGTGCCGCTGCCGCAGGAAGGGTCGCAGCTTTTTCTGCGGCCCAGAGGAGGGCCGCAGCGTTGAGCACCACAATATCGCGGCACGGCCCACGCTCGCCTGCCAGCACGCGTCGAATCAAAGCCGCACTTTCAGTGGGATTCGCGGCCGAAAGTTGATCCCGCTGAGACTCGAGCGCGGTTGCAATGCCAAAATCTTCCGGTGACCAAACGACCCGACGCAGGCCCGTTGCTGAGACATCGACCACACGCGTCGGTGCAAAAAGCCCAATCTCATCAACGCCGTCCTCACAGGCAACAATCAAAGCGCGAGAGAGACCCAACAGCATCGCCGCCTCAGCCAACGAATCCTGGGCGTCGGGTCGGCCAACTCCGATCACCTGCACGCTTGCCCCGGCCGGATTGCAAAGCGGTCCCACCAAGTTAAAAACCGTCGGCTTTCCCAGCCGCCGACGCAAGGGGCCAAGCGTCGCCAGCGCCGGGTGGTAAAGCGGCGCATAACAGAAGCAGAGCCCGATCTCGCCGAGGCATTCGGCGGTCGCTTCTGGAGAAATATCGATGCGGACTCCAAGAGCCTCAAGCACATCGGCGCTGCCTGTGCGACTCGACACGGCGCGGTTTCCGTGCTTGGCAACAGGCAGCCCCGCCGCCGCCACAACGATCGCCGCAGCCGTGCTTATATTAAACGATCCCGAATGGTCGCCGCCAGTGCCGCAGGTGTCTCCGACCACTGCGTGAGCAGATGCCCAGAAGCCTCGTCCCAAGAAGGGAAGAGGGCTCATGTGAAGCCGCAGGGCGTCGGCCACGCCGGCAATCAGTGCGGCTGCTGGCGAGGCGACTGTCGATCGCTCCAGCCAGATGCCGAAACGATCCGGCTCGAGTCGACCGGTCAAAACGGCTTCCACCAATCCGCAAGCCATGACTCGGTCGATGCCCTCGCCCGCTGTTTCTTTTTGCAGGGCCTCGTCCACGAGATCGGCGGCATTGTTACTTCCCTCAAAGGCCGAATCAACTGAGACATCAGTTGGACTGGATCGGTTCATACACCACCTAGAGCTGCTTGCCACGGGCTGGGGGGCTCGAGAATCTGACCGCTGATTGTGCCAGAGCCCGACCCACTTGTCCTAGCGGTCCTTGATTGAGTCTGGCGAAAATCTTTATTTTCTCCGAACTCTCTGCCTGCTACGATCGTTGGTATGACACTCCAACCCCGCAAGGTAATCATTGACGTAGACCCGGGGATCGACGACGCAGTGGCTCTTGCCATGGCCCTCTTCGATCCCCGCTTGGAAGTGCTTGCCGTGACCGCAACCGGCGGCTGCGTCAGCTCCGAGCAGGCTACGGCCAACCTGCAGGCGCTCGTCGCATTTCTCGATCCACCACGGCTGCCACGGCTGGGAGTGGCCCCCACAGACACTGTCCTACCAGCGCAGCAGTGCAATCTCCACGGCGGCGACGGCCTTGGTGGCATTGATCTGCCGAGGGCAAAACTGCATGGCGGACACATTTCTGAAAAGGTGATCTCGGAAACCCTGCGGGCCCATCCCCGGGAAATCACGATCATCGCGTTGGGTCCACTTACCAACATCTCACGAGTCTTGGCTCGGGATCCATCGATCGTGGAAGTGATCGGCGGCCTGATCATTTCCGGTGGCACGGTGCAGGGCTTTGGCAATGCGACTGCTGTCACCGATTTTAACTTTTACGCTGATCCTTTGGCCGCACGACACATTGTGCGTGAACCGCTGGCAAAAACGCTTGTCCCACTGGAAACCACCGGCCAAGTCATGCTGGGATTCGATCTGCTCGATCAATTGCCCAACGAGATGTCTTCCCGGGCCGGTAAGATTCTCCGACCAATGCTCTCGCACGCCTTTCGCGCCCACCGCCAATGGCTCGGCAGCGAGGGCATTTGCCTGCACGATGCCGTCGCATTGGTGGCAGCAACCAACCCCGAACTCTTTGAGTGCACCACAATCTTTGCTGATGTGGAGACAACCGGCGAACTCACAGCCGGCATGCTGGTGGCTGACCGTCGGCACCTCAGGCAGCACGCTGGGCAATGGCGGCCCAAAGTGGATCTCCTCGTAGCGTGCGATGCCGCAGGGGTGCAGGACTGCATTTTGCGGTCGCTTGCCGCTGCCGCCGCCGGTACCTGAAGACACTTTAAACCCCGGGGAGGAACGGCAGGGACTCGCGCCGAAGCGAGGCGGCCTTGCCCAGCTCGATCGCCGAACGGCTTACCTCGCTTCAAAATGCTCGCGGCTGGCAACAGGCATCTGCAGAAACATTCGTTTGCGTTTTCGAAAAACGATCAGCGACACGGTGCGATCTGTCGGAGTCACGCTGACAAGGCTGACTAAGTGGTCGTCGTCGTCGATGGGATTACCGTCGAACTCGAGCACCACATCATCCGGCACAATGCCCGCGATATCGGCCGGTGATCCCTTCGTTACTCCCGACACACGAGCCCCCACAGCGCGAACCATACCGAGTCGCTGTGCCATCTTTTGCGAGAATCCCTTGTCGAGCGTCACACCCAGATAGGCCCGAGCAACGGCACCTGTTTCAACAAGTTGCTGCGTGACAAACATCACCATCGGAATCGGAATTGCAAAGCCGATTCCCTCACTGCCGCCGGAATTGCTGGCAATGGCCGTGTTGAGGCCGATCACTTCGCCGCGAAGATTCACCAGCGGCCCGCCACTATTGCCGGGATTGATCGCGGCATCTGTCTGAATAAAGTCTTGGAATTTTACTCCTCCCTCACCAAGTTCTAAATCGCGTCGGCCCTTGGCCGAGACAATTCCAAGCGTGACAGAGTGCGAAAGACCAAACGGACTGCCAATGGCTAGCACCATGTCTCCAATTTGCACATTGTCTTTCTCAGCCAGCCGAGCCGGCTCCAGATCTTCACCGACATCTTCGCCGTCAATCTCCATCACTCCTATATCGGTGCCCGCGTCCGACCAAGCTCGCAGCGGTTTCATTTCACGGCCGTCGTCTAGGCGGATTGTGATGTTATCCAGTTCGGCTCGATTGATCACGTGGCGATTGGTGATCACGACCCAGCGACCGGCCACTTTGGCAATCACTCCAGAGCCAGCCTCGTCCTCGCTGGCTTTGCCATTTTTTGGCCGCAGAGCTGGCTTCTTGGTGTCTATGTGAACAACCGTGGGCCGCAGAAGACGGGTCAGTCGGCGAAACTGCGCGCTTTGACGCTCCAGCAATTCGGCGTTGTGAATGATTTGTTCGTAGAGTTTTTCTCGCTCTGCTGGCGAGAGGTGGCCGGAACGCATCGGGTCGACATTGGCTGAGACCTTTTCTTTGATCGTGCGCTCGACCGCACGTTCAATCGGCGATAGCTTGCCAGACGGTTCTCCAGCAAAAGCAGTTGTGTTTTGGCAGAACAGGTGTGCCGTCTGTGCCGTCAACACAACTACGATCGCTGAGACTAAACGGCAACGAAAACGGAAATGGGTCATTGAAAGCTCGCGTGAAGAGGATTGATCTGCGAGCACAACAGCATAACGGAAGCCAAACTTTCAGATCCGCTCTTCGATCAGGAGAGATCGAGTTCCATTGCTCCCGACACCGTCTGATCGTCCGAATCTTCGGAACTTCTTCGCAACGGGGCCGATCCTTCGCCAAGGCGTTCGTTGTCTCGCTGGCACTCGATGCACATGGTCGCGTAAGGCAAAGCGTGCAACCGAGCCATTGGAATCTTTCCGTCACATATTTCGCATGTTCCATACACCCCGGATCGCATCCGCTGCAAAGCGTTTTCAATCGAAGCCAGTTCACGGCTCTCTACTTCAGCCAGTTGCGAGCTGATCTCATCCTGTGTGGAATCGAGTGCCGCGTCGATCACATCGCCCGGCGATTCGCTCCGTAGTTCTTTCAGCAATGACAGATCGCCCGCCAGCGCACTTCGCAAGGCATCGCGGCGACGAATCAGGATTGTGTGCAGTTTTAAAAGTGCATCTTTGCGTGCCATCGGTACAACTCCCTCACCCATCACGAACGGCTCCTCAGGTGCAAAAACATGAACTCGGCCGACCGAAAAATGGAGTGCAGTTCAATAGTACGCATCCCGGACGGGTTGGTTCGTACGAATTTTATCGGCAGAAAGGATATGGGAAATGCAGCCAAAACTGATCGTGACAGTTGGCAGGAGTGCAAAAATAACCTGAAGCCCCCAGGCTGCCGGAAGCCGGCCTGACCGCAGTCATGAGGCTCAGGGCTTGGCTGTAACGGGGATTTGCACTTCTGCATATTTGAACAGATTGGGCACAAATGGGCTGTTGTAGCCAAGGATTCGAGGAGTCCCAGTCGATTCCCACTCGGGATGCTCAGCCAGCCAATCTTTGAGTTGCTGCAGGCCGCGCTCCAACAGATCACGGCCATAGTTGCCACGCAGTCCAACAGACACGACTTTGAGTTCTGCCACGTCCTCGACGACAACGCGAGGATCTTTTGGATCAACTCCGTCGCCGGAAAATCCTGCGGGAGCTTTGCCTCAGAAATCATCATCGGTTTGGCCACGAGCACCTCCTCTGCAAGCAGCGTGGCCGGCGCGATCAGGATCGCTACGATAAGAGAGCCCCGAAAAATAAGGCGGTAGAAAAGAACCCTTTATCGCTGAGGTGCGTTTGCCGAGAGCGTCTGCCAGGCGTGTTCGACGTGGCGTCGCTCGGTAAGCGTGCCGCCGATCGAGAGTCGCAGGGCATAGCAACCGGCGACCGTCGCGTGACTGAGATAGATCGCTCCCTGACGATTGACGCGGTCGAGTAACGCTGCAGAGGCTCTGTCGCCGGACCGTAACCGAAAGCACACTAGGCTCAGCACTGGCTTGGAGAGCAGTTCAAACCGCAGATCAGCCTCCACCCAGCCTGCACATTCAGCCGCCCAGGCAACATGATCGCGAATCCGTTGCCGCAGGCTCTCTGCACCCATCATGCGCAAGGTCAGCCAGAGTTTCAGTGCTCGAAAACGTCGGCCCAGCGGCACTTGCCAGTCGCTGTAATCAATCACAGCCCCGCTCTCGCTGGCTTGATTGCGGAGATATTCCGGCTTGACCGAAAGAGCCCGCACCAGCGTGGCTCGATCGGCCACCCACAGACAGTGGCAGTCAAAATTGACGAGCATCCACTTGTGCGGATTGAAGCCCCAACTGTCGGCCTGCTCGGCGCCCGCCACGATGGCTCCACGAAACTCCGGGCAGAGTGCCGCGGCCCCAGCCCAGGCGGCATCGACGTGCAACCATGCGCTGTGTTGCTTTGCCAGAACAGCCATATCCGGCACAGGATCGAATGCACCGCAGGCTGTCGTACCAACTGTGGCGACAACAAAAAAGGGCCGCCTGCCTGCGTCTCTGTCTGCCTGCATGGTGGCTTCAAGGGCGTCCACATCGATTGCGCCACTCGATGTGGTGGCAATCTTGCGCACCGACTCGCAACCGATCCCGGCAATCGTCGCCGCTTTTTCCAGACAAGAATGGGCATCCTCGCTGGCATAGGCGATAAGCCTCCGCTGCAATTGATCGACGCCTTGAGCATTGCTTTTAAGCGACGTGGCTCGTTCGCGGGCAGCCACCATCGCGCAGAGCAGGCCGCTGCTGGCGGTGTCTTGGATCACGCCGCCGCCGACTCCGGCAGAGCTGCGAAACTGTTCGGGCAGGCCGAGCAATTGTTGCAGCCAATCGAGCATGTGCGTTTCAAGTTCTGTGCAGGCCGGCGATGTGGCCCAAAGCATTCCCTGTACGCCCAGGCCAGCGGAGAGCAGTTCGCCGAGAATCGATGGGCCGCTGGCGTTGGCAGGAAAGTAGGCAAAGAAACTGGGGTGCTGCCAATGAGTGAGCCCAGGCACGATGACGCGATCCAGATCGGCCAGCACGGCCGAAAGTGGCTCTGGCTGCTCTGGTGCCCACGGCGATAGTTGTGACCGTACCCACCCCGGTTCAACCTGCGAGAGCACTGGCTGCTGGGCAACGGATTGCCAGTAGTCGGCAATCCAGTCGATCACCGCGCGGCCCTCGCGCCGAAATGTCTCGGGATCAAATGCTGGACACGGTGTTGAATCGGGGGCCATGGATTACGGTTGTCGAAGCGGGTCGCTGGGCAAGGCCGGGAAAGACTGGGGAAGAACCGAACGGGATGAGCGTTTTGGATCAGCTTGTGGCTGTTGAAAACACCAGATTGTGCCGTCGTCGGAGGCCATCACCAACTGGCCTGCAGCCACGGCTGGCGAGGCAGAGAATCCACCCCCGGCGTCAAACTCCCACGCCAGAGCTCCATCGGCCGCGTGCAGTGCGATGATTTTTCCAGCGGTGTCGCCGACAATCGCAATCAGCGAGGTCTTGCTTGACGACTGCTTGCCGAGGGCCCCAAGAGTGTCGGGAGTTTCGGCCATGACCACGACTGGCGAGGCATCGACGCGGCCGCGGGTCGGCGTGCGCCACGCGGGACTGCCGTCCGGTATTGAAAATGCTTCAATCGCTTTGCCTCGCGAGCCCACGATTGCCACACCGTCGGCAATTGCCGCGCTGGAACGATAGGCCTGCCCCTTGGCAGTCGCCTGCCCCTTCCAGGAGACACTGTTCTTGCGGAAGTCGATGGCAAAAAAACTGCCCCCTTCTGTGCCGAAGAAAACGCAATCGCCAACGGCGGCGGGTGTCGTGCCTGTCGGGCCATCGATCGGCACAGCCCCTTTGCTCTCCCCTGTTTTCACATCCAGCACATGCAATTTTCCATCGCATCCGGCCAGAAAAACATGGCCGTCAGCCACCGTTGGAGAGCAGCGAATTTGATCGCCGATGGAATGTTTCCAGAGGAGTTTTCCCTCCCCAAGCGACAGACAGGAGAGCGACGCATCCTGTGAGCCGATGAGCACCTGCGCCGCGGTTGGATCGGGCAGAATGGTCGGGCCTCCCGAGATTTCCCCATCGGTTTCATATTCCCATCGCACTTTGCCGCTGCGGCGATCAAAGGCCCGCACGACACCACTGCCATCGCCGACTACAACCAGTGGCACCGCAGCATCGCTCGACACCGCCGCGGCGCTATTGAATCCCGACTCTGTTTTAAATGTCCAGACAGTCTGGCCGCTCTCAAGGGTCAACGCGTAAAAGGTGCCATCGATATCACCCACATAGATCATGCCGTCGGCAACCACCGGCGTCGCCTCAAACGCCCTCTTCTCGAATCGGCGCTGCCAGCGTTCTTCCAGCGGCAACTTGAGCGTCGCCGCCGATCTTCCCGTGCTGGCCAAACAACCGCGAAACATCGGCCACGCATCTGCCGGAGCCTCGTCGATCGGAGCAGCAGAAGGAGCCCCGCAGAAAATCAGCGACAGCAGGCCGACTGCGAAAAACAAACTCCTCGACCGCATGGGGACGAAAACAATTCGTTTATTTCTCATGCCGGCCCTGCGCGTCATCGGGCCGCCTCATAGAGCGTGGCAAGGGTCTGGGCATTGACTGCGCGGGGATTAAAACGAGCTGTCCACTGGGTAGCGGCCCGCGAGGCCAGTTGGTCGACGGCGGGCTCGGCAATCCCTAGCGAGGCCAGCGTTTGAGCCAGCCCGGCCTTCTCGAGCAGGGCATCGAGCCAGGCGGCCAACTGCTCGCCTGGTTGGTCTTGAGCGGCAGCGATCGCTTGGCCATCGGGCAGATCCTCGAGCAGTTCAGCGTAGCGATCGGCACAGTCGAATGCGTTGAAACGAACGACGTGTGGCAGCATCAGTCCCACGGCCTGCCCGTGCACAACGCTGTGGTTGGCTGTCAGAGGATTGGCCAACGAGTGGGCGGCGCCAAGCATGGCGTTTTCAATGGCGAGGCCCGCCCATGCCGCGCCTAATTGCACGGCTGATCGCGCCGTGCGATCGTCGCCACAGACAAGCACGCGAGGGAAGTGCCGCGAGAGCAGTCGCCAGGCTTGACGGGAAAAGATCCGAGACGCCGGCGTGGCCGCCAGGCTGACATAGCTTTCAACCGCATGTGAGACCGCATCGATGCCAGTCAACGCTGTCACGCGATCGGGTTGCGTGAGCGTCAAATCAACATCCAGAAGAGCGATACGAAATGCCGCCCGTTCATCGCCGCAGGCCATTTTCTCTCCGCTGAGAGCATCGGTGATGAGAGCGTACGACTGCATTTCGCTCCCCGTGCCAGCCGTTGTGGGAATTGCAATGGAAGGGAGCAACGGACCGGTTGCCTTATCCCGACCATGGTAGTCGTGCATCCGGCCACCACAGGAAAAGAGAAAATTAATTCCTTTGGCGCAGTCCATGGAACTGCCCCCACCGATTCCGACGATCAGATCAGGTTGAAAAGCATGAGCCACGATTGTGCCGGCGTCGACCTGCTCTGTGGTTGGGTTTTCTGTAAAGTCTGAAAAGAGCGTGGTCAGAATCCCCGCCGCTTGCAGCGAGCGAATGGCCTCAGCGGCATGGCCGGCCCGCACGACCCCCGGATCGCTCACGACAAGGGCGCGGGTCGCAGATAAGCCGCAGCCTAGTTGGCCAAGCCGCATGAGCGTGCCAGGCCCCACCACGAGCCGCGTGACTGCCCGAAATTCAAAGGCCGCGAGGTGGTCACGATCTCCATGTTGGTTTGCATCTGCCACAAAAACCTCGTGCGTTGCCATCCATTGCTTCATCTGCATCGACGCCTGCTTGCCATCGTATCAATAAATACGACATACGGCCCTAGTGTCCGCCTCTCAGTCGCCTAGCAGCAACTGTTTCCAGCAAGCGACTGCCGTATCGATTGCCTGCAGGCTGGCCTTGCTAGAGTCACTTTCGCCACCCGATCGACCGTCACGCCGCAACTCGGGCACTTGAGCCGACCGTGTCTCAAAAGAGACGAAGAACACCACACGTTTCCACAACTCGTTGTCAACGAGAGGGCATGCGGTTCGAGTTCCTCTTAGCCCACTTTTAATTGTGCCACTTCTTCCTTTTGAAAATGGGATTGTTTGACTTAAACCGCCGTTCTAGGCGGTCAAGGACAAGTGGCCTGGGCTATGCGCGAATGGATTTGACCGCCCCAAGGTTGGAGTCTTGCGTTTTTGATGGACGCCTTCACCCCCAACACTATCGCCCTCCACGGCTGTCGAGTAATCTCTTTCTAAACTTAACCGGGTGAAAAAGTATTTATTTACGAGCAAGGGAGAAGCTATGGGCCGTTTATTTGCGATGGGTGGCACGGCGGTGCTGGTGCTGGTGCTGGTGCTGGCCGCCGGGGTTGCCAATGCGGCTGAGCCCGTTGTGAGTGAAAACTCTATTGGGATGAAGCTGGTTGAGATTCCGGCAGGGAACTTCACAATGGGAAGTCCGGCAGGTGAAAAGGATCGCCAAGTCAACGAGCAACAGGTTCCCGTCACAATCGTCAAGCCATTTTTGATCGGCCAGACCGAAGTCACGCAAGGCCAGTGGAAAGCGGTGATGGGGACGGAACCGTGGAAGGGCCAGGAGTACATCAAGGTAGGCCCAAACTATCCGGCTACTTACGTCAGTTGGGACGATGCAACTGCATTTTGTGAGGCGTTGAGCACGAAGGAAGGAAAGCAATACTCGCTACCGACAGAAGCCCAGTGGGAATACGCCTGCCGTTCTGGAACACAGGCTGCTTTTTCATTCGGGGGGGACGAGGCTCAACTAAGCACTTATGCGTGGTGGGGTGGGATATCCGGCGGCGGCAACGCCCAGAACGAACCGTACGCTCACGAAGTAGCACTGAAGAAGCCAAACCCTGTTGGCCTATACGACATGCACGGAAATTGCTGGGAGTGGTGCAATGACTATTACGCAGCTACCCTATCCGGCGGCAACGACCCAAAGGGCCCAGTCGCCGGCGCTGATCGCGTGATTCGCGGCGGCAGTTGGGACTTCCGCGCGTTCTACTGTCGCTCCGCTTATCGCAACTACCGCGTCCCCACGTACCGTAACTACTTCCGCAGCGGATTTCGTGTGGTGCGGTTGTCTGAGTGAGCCTTCCAAGTCGTGACCTCTGTCTCTCTGATCCTCTGCCCTCTGATGCCGGCTGTTCTGGGCTGGCGGACTAATCGCCCGCCAGCCGATTTTGAAAATGTGAGTAGTCGGTTTGGCTAATACGTTCTCGTCGGCGCCACTGAGGGCACGCATCTGATTTAGAATTGTCATTCCGTCTTCGTGGCTCGCTTGTTCAGCACGCTTGACAATAAGATTGGCAAAGTGCCGCAGCATTCCTGGAAAATAATAGGTCTTCATTTCCGCTCGCCTTGGCCGCGTTGTTTTGTGATGACCAGCAGATCGCTTTGTCATTCGCGCCCCTTTTGTTTGTTGGCTTCGTCTTTTCACCGCTGGCGGTCAGCCTAGACGACCGACCGCATAGCGTCCGTTGCCCGTTCGACAGATTGCCGCACCGGCTCGAGGATCAGGCGGGCGTAGACCGCCGTGGACCGCGTGTTCTTGTATCCAAGGGATTTCCCGATCAGCAGTTCGGACGATCCATTTGCAGCCTGCTACGAACCGAACGTGCGTCGCAGATCGTGCAGTCGCACGTCCTTGAATCCAGCGGCTTTGAAAATCGCCGCGATCGGCTCCCGAGGGTCGGATCGGTGCGGTTGCCGGCGCTGGCGGAATTCAGCGGTAGAGGTAGAAGGTCCTCGCGCTTTTGGGGGTTTGCTTGGGGCTATGCGCACCGTCAACTGGGGTCAATAAATCGAGAGCCCCATCAACAAAGAAAAAAAGCCGTTTTAGCCGGGATTTTCCACGACAAACGCTCTCCGTGGGCCGACGTTCAAACAACGTCAAACGGCTTCTATTTGTCGTTGACAACGAAATGTCTTAAACCACAAAAAGGATTCGTATCAAAAATCATTTGCTACACTTCCGGGCATCCGAAGGCAGCCCATCAATGAGCAATATCCCAGATCCATTTCGAGACGCCAGGCGCACGACGGGTGTGCTGGGGTTGCCGTCAGAAAAAGAACTGATCCCGATGATTCTGCGGCACGAAGATGTCCGCAAGGCTTGCAAGGACTGGCACACATTTAGTTCCAATGCGCCCCGCCGCGTGCCCATTCCATCTGAAGAGCATCTGCGGTCGGTGCGCCAATTGCCGCTGGAGGTCGATCCGCCCGACCAGATCGATTATCGCCAGCTCGTGGAGCCATTTTTCCTGCGGGCCAAGCAGCCTGCCTTTGTGGCTCGAATTGAGGAACTGACTCAGCGGATGCTCGCCGACGCACTTTGCCGCGACTCGATCGAGATTGTCAGCGAGTTTGCTCTGCCACTGCAATCGCGAGCGCTGGCGATCCTGCTGGATGTGCCGGAATCGGAGGCCGATCTGTTTGTCAGTTGGGGCGTGCACATCTTTCACGGCGAACACGGCGTACAACAGGCCGCCGCTTTGGAACAATACCTCAACGAGCAGTTCGACCGGGCAGCCACTGATCCTGGCGATGATTTTTACGGCATGCTCATGAAGGCGACGTATCGCGAACGATCACTCACCCGCGAGGAAATGCTGGGCTTTGCCAACATCATGTTCGCAGGGGGGCGCGACACAATCATTCACAGCGTGGCCTGCGCCATCGGCTATCTGGCAGAGCATCCAGAATCGCTCGAGTTTTTGCGGGCTGATCCCAGTCGAATCATCCATGCCAGCGAGGAGTTTTTTCGCGTCTACATGCCGCTCACGCACATTGGTCGCATCTGTCCGATCGATACCGATGTGCATGGTATTGAAGTCAAGGCCGGGGATCGCGCCACGCTCTGCTGGGCCTCAGCCAATCTCGACGAACAAGTCTTTGAAATGCCCGGCGAAGTGCGTCTCGACCGCAAGCCTAATCCCCATGTCTCTTTTGGCTTTGGAGTTCATCTCTGCTTGGGTGCTGCGCACGCCCGAACAGTGATGCGAGTGCTGCTTGGCCTGTTGTGCCGTAAAGTAGAAACAATCGACTTGATTTCCCAGCACAAACGCGTCGAACACACACCCGCCTACGATCGACAACTTGGTTATGAGTCGCTGATCGTCAAGATGCAGACCGCCCTGCCGCACCTATGACAAATGGCGTGCATTCGCCGCTGGTATTCGACTTCCTTGACATCGAGAGGGCTCGCTCCATCGGCGGATGTTGACCCTCGCTCTGCGGCGGGCATCAACCCGAGAGCCATCCTGACTGCGGTCGCTATAATCGATGAAAATGCCACAGCACTGACGACGTACCGGTGTTGAGAGCGCTTGAGTCTCCGGGTGCGGATTAGCACGAATAATCGAATTCGATGGCCTATCTGGGTTTATTGTTTGGCAAGGCAGATTCTTCGTTTTCAGGTCGATCAATGTCGATTTTCTGTGCGGGGAAGTCTGCGATTTGCAAAACAAATCATATGATTCGACGCTCTGTTGTCTGCGGCCAGATCGTATGCCTTGCGGTAGCGTCGGCAGCGGTCGCATTCTCCGCAATGGTCTGTCGTGCCGCCCCCTGCGAACCTAGTCTTCCAGTGACAACAACTGCGGATGCAGTCTCTCTCGATTCCCACGGCGCGTATGCGGGAATGGTAGCCGAGGGCCACGTGCAGTCGCTGGGCGATGCTTCCTGTGGCACAACCACCTGCCGGCGGGCCGAAATCCGGCAACCACGATCTGCAGCGATTCTCCTACACCATTTGGATGAGTGACGATCCCCACGCGCGGGCCTGCCTGGCCTGCCACTCGGTACAAGACAAAAGCCGCATGCTCCTACCCGTTGCTGTTCTTGCCGACGGCGTGGGTTGTGCTAGTTGCCATGGCGACTCGACCCGGTGGCAGCAGATTCATTCGCAACCCAATTAAAAAACCCTCTCCTCACAAGAGCGAGAGTCGCTCGGCTACCACGACTTAAGCAGCGTGCATCTTCGCGTACGCAACTGCGTCACATGCCACATTGGAGATAGCGAACACGAGGTCAATCACGATCTGATCGCAGCGGGTCACCCGCATCTCCTCTTTGAGTTTGCCGCCTACCAGCGACAGAAAGCTGAAGCGATGGCCGACTTCACCCAACGATCGTGGGCGGTCGGGCAGACTGTCTCACTGGAAGCCGTTGCCGAATTGCTGGCAACGCGAGTGGAGCGGGCGGTTGACAACTTGGACTCTGGATGAAAACAGCGCTGGCCTGAACTAGCAGAGTTTGATTGCTACTCGTGCCACAAATCCCTGACGCCTCATTCATACGCTGCAATCGCTGCACAGCAAGTGCCACACACTCGTGTGGGAGAGCCCACCTGGAAACCGTGGGATATGGCTGCCAGCCGACTGATCCTCTCGGCACTTGTCAGTGACGATACAAACGATCTCGGCAACGCGGCTCCGACGAGGTCGCTTGAGCGCAGTGCCGCCGACATCGCTCGACTGCTCACTCAAGACTGGTCCCAAGCCGACCGCGAGCGGCTCTCACGGATTCTGTTTGAGGCCCGCGGCCTTGTTCGAGCAGCGAAAACATACGGCGATCGCCTCGACTCACAACCCCAGATTGTGCTGCATGGCTCGGGCAACCGATTCAACACACAGGTCACGAAAAACCCGGCCGAGTGGCAGACTTGGGATTCTGCCGTTCAAATGGTGCTGGCGATGGAGGCCCATCGCAATGGTCCAGCACGGCTTGGAGTTTGGCGGTATCCCGGAAACGGCCATCTGGTTTCCGACTTGCCAACCGCGCTCGATGATTTACGGACGAGCCTGCGATTCCCCCCCCCATTTTGACAGCCCGCGCGCCTTTGCTCTCAACCGTTTTCATCATGAACGAATCGACGTACGATAGATAGGATGAAACAGCAATCGTCCTTTCCTCGCTTTGTAATTCACAAAACTCTTGGCATGCTTCTCTATCGCAGACTGATGAGCCGTTTTTTATTCGCCGCGACTCTCGCAGGCTGCTGGAGTGTCGGCATGATGTCGCCTCTACGCGCCCAACCAGAGGGCCTGCCCTCCCCGTCATTTGTCTCTAGAGGGGCTGATCTTTGCGTGAAGTGCCATCGCAGTGAGCAGGGAGATTGGGTCGATCGTTCAACCACAGATGCCTGGCGACACGGGTGCTCATAGCAAGTCGCACCTGGCCTTGCTATCAAAAAATCCCCGAACTCAGGCCATGGAGAAGTTGCTTGGCTTGAAAGCAGCAGAACATAAAAACTGCGTTGCCTGCCACACCCATTCCGCTCAAGAGCGTTCCCCCGACAAGGAGACGGCGGTGCTGCACGCCGGTATCAGTTGTGAAACATGCCACGGGGCAGGCGAGGCGTACTTAGAAAAGCACATGGAAAAAAGCTGGCGATTTCTCTCGTCTCAAGAAAAAGAATCGTTTGGCATGCACGACCTGCGGAATTCGATGCGGAAGGCGGAAAATTGCCTCTCCTGCCACCTTGGTAATGCAGCCAGCAATCGGATCATCACGCATCAGATGTATGCCGCTGGTCATCCGCCGCTGCCGAGTTTTGAAATGGAATCCGCCAGCGATGGCATGGGCCTACATTGGGAAACGCGTCTGGGATAAGTCCGCCAAGATTCAGGCACTTGCCGCTCAAGCCAACTACCAGACCGAAGGAGCTTGCCGATCGCAGCGGGCGCTGATTGGGGCGCTGGTTGCCTTTGGTCAGACGACCAGAGTTGTGCCAGACTATGCTGCGATGGCCGGGTAACATCCGCAGGAAAACCCATGGCCCGAACTGGCGATCTACGATTGCCAGTCGTGTCATCACGAATTGCAGGTGCCGAGTTGGCGGCAGCAGACCGGCTACGGAGATCTGGCCCCCGGTAGGCCATCGCTTGTGCACTGGCCCAAGTCACTGGCCAGTGTGGCATTGGCACAAGCCGACTCAGCGACCGACGCGAATCAGTTGTTGCGGCCATTTATAACGGCTTTCAATCGAAAACCTTTTGGGAGCGTGGCTGATATTCTGGCGCTTCCTGCTGCGCCGCTGGAAGAGATTTAGCGTCTTCAAGAGTGGCGACGCGACGAGCGACTCGACAGCGTACAATGGGAACTCATCCAGCAACTGAGTGCCGCGGGCATGGTGTGTGGCGACTTTGAATCGGCCCGTCAACTCGGCTGGGTGATGGTGCTGACACTTGAGGAAACTCTGAGCATGCCGTCAGGGGTGCGTCGCCAGAAGACTGAGGCTCTGAGGGGCATTCTGGCCTTCGACTTTCCACCGGTCTACCAGGAAGACTCCTCTGAGACGCAACCCTTCTGGCAGAAATCGCTCTCTGTCGGGGCCACGTTGCAGATGCACGAGGTTCACACCGCATTTGAAATGCCCGCCGCAAGCAAGCCCAAGTGAACCGTCTCGGAAACCTGCTTTGAAATGCTGCGATCGAATCCTGTGGGACCAACGCGAACAACTTCACCAATAATCTGCCGCAGACCTCGCTGGCCAGCACGGCGACTTACACCCCCTGGAAAATCGCTTCCACTTTGGCTCGCATGACTCCCGGATCGATGTCCATGCCAGTCCAGTATTTGATGCCAATCACACCCTGATTCACCAGCATGCCTAGTCCGTCGATCACAGTGCAGTTGCGGGCCTCGGCGTCGCGCAGCAGTCGGGTGCGAGGCGGATTGGGAATCACATCTGCCACAACCATTCCCGCAGACAGCGTCTCGAGGTCGATCGCCAATCGCGCATTGATGTCGGGAAACAATCCAATAGAAGTGGCGTTGACCACAATGTCGGTGCCGTCTGGAATCTGAAAGTGGCCGTTCCAGCAAACACATTCCACCTCGACCGGGGTTTGGTCGCGGAGCAATTGAGCCAGCACTTTTCCCCGTTGCGGTGAACGATTCACGACCGTGATTTTCTTTGCTCCAGCAAGTGCTGTTTCCACGCCGATCGCCCGCGCCGCCCCACCTGCCCCAAACATCACAATTGTTTTTCCAACGGGATCGACATGCTCGCAGAGCGATTGCACAAAGCCTTTGCCGTCTGTATTTTCGCCGATCAGCTTGCCATCGCGTCGCACGACACAATTCACGGCGCCAATGATTTTGGCCGATTCACCCAGTCCGTCCAGAAACTCGATCACCGCTACTTTATGAGGAAGTGAGCAGTTGAATCCCACCCACCCCATCGCGCGGGCACCGTCGACAGCATTCCCTAAATCCATCGGGGCAACTTCACAGTTGATATAGCGCCAGTCGAGCCCATGATGACGATACGCGGCCTCAACCATGGCAACGGTAGGGTTTTCGGCGCACGGCTGCGCAAAAGACCCTGTGATCTCGCTCAGGAAATTCATCGCCCTACCTCCATTGCCCACAACAAAGGGCACGGTCCCATCCAACACCCTATCCGGCCCTTGTATATACTCCTTTTTTAAGCCGTCTATTAGAAACAGAGACGGAATCGGGGGCCGAATCAGGCAATGTCTAATGTCTCGTGGTTTTTTTTGGACTCGTTCGAGGGAAAAACAGATGACGCGATTATGGGCTTCGTTGCTGGCTTGCTTGGTGTTTGCCTTGGCTGGTTGTGGCCAAACAAAACCAGCGAGCAAGGGCACAATCGGCTTTTCGGCGATGACCCTGACCAACCCATTTTTTCAAACCATCGCCGACAGCATGCGATCGGAGGCTGCTCAGCACGGCTACGAATTGATCGTTGTATCGGCTGAACGCGATGTCAAGCAGCAGGCCGATCATGTCAACGAATTCATTGTCAAAGGCGTGCAAGCGATTGTGCTCAATCCCTGCGACTCACAATCGATTGGGCCGGCGATCGCTCAGGCCAACGCCGCTGGGATTCCAGTTTTTACAAACGATGTCAAATATGATGGCACCGAGGGAAAAGTCGTTTGCCATGTGGCAACCGACAACTACCAAGGGGGCAAATTGGCTGGGGAAGCGATTGTTGCCTGGCTCGGCTCCAGTGGTGGAAAAGTTGCGATTTTGCATTTTCCGCAGGCTGAATCTTGCCAACTGCGCGTCAAAGGCTTCTTGGAAATCATCGACGCAAACAACTCTCAAGCCGGCAACAATCCAATTAGGGTTGTTCAAACCCTCGATGGTGGTGGCATGCGCGACGAAGGCTTTAAGGCTGCCAAGGATGCCATCGAAGCAAATCCGGACCTGTCGGCACTTTTTGCTATCAATGATCCCTCGGCGCTGGGTGCTCGAGCAGCACTCGAGAGTGCTGGCAAAGCCGATCAAGTCGTGATTATCGCATTCGATGGACAGCTCATTGGAAAGCAGGCAATCCGCGACGGCAAGATTCTCTGTGACCCGATTCAATTTCCAGATCAGATCGGGCGAGTCACCATCGAGCAGATGATCAAGCACTTTGATGGCGATCGTGTCGAATCAGAAATTCTAATCCCATCGAAGCTCTATTACCGAGCCGATGCAGAGCACGATCCGGACTTCAATACTCCATGATGCGTGTCGCATGAAATCACTAGCCATGCCTGTGCGACACCACTTCAATCTGCTTTGCAGGCGGTTTATGCGCGACTACGGCATGCTGCTTGTGCTCCTGGTGCTGGCGAGTTTTTTGAGTCTTGTGACCATTCAATACCAGCATCCTGCGGGAGAAAAGGCTGGTTCTGAAGTCGCTGATTCGATTCTCACTTCACAGGGAAAACAGGCCCGTGTTTTGATCGTGGCACGCGATACCGCTGAAGACTTTGCCTTTTCGACTGCTGTGGCCAAGCGATTGGAGGCTTTCGGCGCCACAGTTCTTGCCACCGTGAACGGATCGGCTTTGGATGCCCGGCAGGCCATCGAAGAGATTCTGGCTCGCGGAGAGCAGATCGACGCGATCGCCTCCAACGGAGTGACAGCCAGGTGGACCGTCTACGACCGCTTTGCCACAGTCGGTTCACAAAAATGCGTTGTCCCAAGGCCTTACGCATGGCCCGACTTTTTAAAGACGAGCAACTTGCTTGGAGTGGCAAATCAAACGGCTATCTATGCGATCATCGCTATCGGCATGACGATGGTGATCGTGACCTCGGGAATTGATCTGTCGGTGGGCTCCCTCGTGGCCCTGGCATCTGTACTTTCCGCGATCATTATCCGCGACTGGGGCGGCGGATCTGATGCGTCTATCGGCATGGTACTGCTGGGAAGTGTCGCTGCTATCGGTAGCTGTGCACTGATCGGCGCATTCAGTGGCCTGATGGTGACCACGTTTGCGATCCCAGCTTTTATCGTGACTCTTGGGGTGATGATGATGGCCAGCGGCTTCTCGTTTCGATTGGCCGAGGGACGCTCCATACCGGAACTGCCAACGTCATTCTTTTGGCTCGGTCGCGGACAGACCGGCGGGATTCCGCATCCTGTTTTGCTCATGCTGATCCTCTACGCTATCGCCCACATCGTCATGTCGCGGACGGTCTTTGGCCGCTATGTCTATGCGATCGGTGGAAATGCATCGGCTGCCCGACTGTCGGGTGTGCCGGTCAAAACAATCCTGGTTTGTGTCTACGCACTGTGCGGTGCGCTGGCTGGCCTGGGCGGTGTCGTGCTGACATCGCAGCTTTCGGCCGGCGATCCGAAGTTTGGTTTGATGTACGAACTTGAGGTGATCGCGTCTGTCGTCGTTGGTGGCACTTCTTTGACAGGCGGTCGAGGCACAATTTTCGGAACGCTGGTCGGAGCCTTCATGATCGCTGTCATTAAAAACGGCATGAATCTAACGGCCGTCGATCCATTCAATCAGAAGATTGTTTTGGGTGCCGTGCTCACGCTGGCAGTGCTTCTCGACACAGTCCGCCGCAGCGACCGTGATTCTAGCACCTAGTGCGTCCGCAAGGCTAAGAACTGGGGTTGATGATTTTGGGAGTTGCTGGGACATTTCCTGTCACAAGGAGGTGTCGCATGATCAAGAAGTATGTTGTCCGGCTGTCGGATGATGAGCGTGGCGTTTGTCAGGACATTGTTAAGAATCTCAAGGGGTC
>Ga0335396_10000241_pt1 | contig 73368 bp, 65 predicted proteins | sample FRY02_FD_205743 | JGI IMG/M metagenome (GOLD analysis project Ga0335396, IMG submission 205743) | Freshwater microbial communities from Lake Fryxell liftoff mats and glacier meltwater in Antarctica - FRY-02 (spades assembly) (version 2) | ecosystem: Environmental > Aquatic > Freshwater > Ice >...
CTTAAATCAAAAAAAACTAAAATTTTAATCTAAAAAAATAATTATGTAATGATTTTTGTACTTTTGAAATCATTTTTAATTTTTATTATATAAAACTATCTACAATTACATATCCATTTATGGAATATGCAGACAATCCAGAAAAATTAAATTTAGAAGTTGAGTTTGAAAACTAATGAATAAAGAAATAAAATTACAAGATTTAGGTTTAAAAGATTATAAAGAAACTTGGGATTATCAAGAACAACTTTTTAAAGAAATTGTTGATCTTAAAATTAAAAATAAAAGAGAAAATTTAAATCTTTTAACACCAAATTACTTTTTATATGTAGAGCATCCGCATGTTTATACTTTAGGCAAAAGTGGAGATATTAGTAACTTGCTTTTAAACGAAAAACAGTTACAAGAAAAAGGAGCAACTTTTTATAAAATAAATAGAGGCGGAGATATAACCTATCATGGTCCAGGTCAAATTGTTGGTTACCCTATTTTAGATTTAGAAAATTTTTTTACAGACATTCATAAATACCTTCGTTTTTTAGAAGAAGCCATTATTTTAACTTTAAAAGAATATGGTATAGAAAGCTCTAGAAGCGATGGTGAAACAGGAGTTTGGCTTGGGGCTGGAACACCCTTTGCAAGAAAAATTTGTGCAATGGGAGTTAGAGCATCAAGATGGGTTACAATGCATGGTTTCGCATTAAATGTAAACGCCAATTTAGGTTATTTTGATAATATTATTCCTTGCGGAATTAGAGGTAAAGCCGTAACATCTTTACACGTAGAATTAGGAGTTGAATTTGTTAACGAAGATGAAGTAAAACAAAAAATCTTATTTCATTTTAAAAATCTGTTCGGAGCAGTTATAAATTAAAGTCTAATTCTAATTGATCTGGCAATAGTTTAAAAGACATTCTATGGTATTTTGTAATGCCGTATTTTCTAATTGCATCTCTATGTTCTATAGTTGGATAACCTTTGTTTTGTTTCCAGTTGTACATTGGATATTCTTTGTGAATCATATTCATATATTCATCTCTATACGTTTTTGCTAATATAGATGCTGCTGCAATACTCATATATTTACTATCGCCTTTTACAATGCATGTAAACGGAATATTATTTAAATTTTTGAACCTATTTCCATCTACAATTATATATTCTGGAGTAGTTGTAAGTTTTTTAATACTTTCTTGCATTGCTTTTATAGATGCATTTAATATATTTATTTTGTCTATTACATCAGGATAAATATGAGTAAATGCAAAACATAAGGCAAACTCCTCTATAATTGGTTTTAAAGTATCTCTTTTTTTCTCGGATAATTTTTTAGAATCGTTCAGCATGCTGTTTTCAAAGTTTTTAGGTAAAATTACAGCAGCAGCAGTAACAGGCCCGGCTAAACAGCCTCTTCCTGCTTCGTCTGTTCCAACCTCTAAGTTGTATTTAGAATATGATTTTAAGAGCATAAGTGTTATGATAGTTAATTTTTTGAAAAAAAAGCAGATACTTAGTTGATTTTAAATTCATTTGAATATTTTTGTGTTTGACTAATTAAATAAACATGAAAAAAATTACATTCTCTTTTTTAATTTTAATGTTTGGAATTAATTTAAATTCTCAAACTTTAGAACAAAGAAAAGAAATTACAAAAGATTATAATATTAATAAATTAGATTCATTAAGTAAATCTTTTTATACAGAGGCTATAATTAATAAGCAAAAAGCTTCAAAGTTTGCATTGAATAATAATATTCAAGAAAAGTTTGTAGATGAAAAAGGTACAAATTTCGAAATGATGGATGTTCTTGATTCTGGACATCCTATATATTATAAAACATATAATGTTGGGGCATCTGTTACTGCTAGAGCAAATCATTTAAAAACAGGAGGTTCTCTAGGATTAAATTTACATGGACAAAATATGATTTTTGGAATTTGGGATTCTGGCCATCCATGGTATACACATCAAGAACTAGTAAATAGAGTTTATGTTCAAGATGAAGCCACAACAGCAACAAGTCATGCAACGCATGTTACAGGAACTATTATGGCTTCTGGAATTGATGCTGATGCAAAAGGAATAGCAGATCAAACACAATGGTGTTGGGTTAATAATTGGACAAGTGATATTGCAGAAATGACATCTCAAGCAGCTGCCGGACTGTTAGTTTCTAACCATTCATACGGATTGCAAACAAGTGGTTTGCCATTATATTACTATGGTGCTTACATTAATTCTACTAAACAAGTTGACGATGTAACATTTAACGCTCCATTTTATTTACCAGTCTTTGCAGCAGGTAATGATAGAAATGCAGTTCCTTTAGCAAATCCAAAAAACGGGAATGATTTAATTACTGGTAAATCTTTATCTAAGAACGGTATAACTGTTGCTGCTGTTGTTGATGTGCCTTTTTATTTCGATAATTCAAGTGTAACAATGTCAACATTTAGTAATTGGGGTCCATCAGATGATTTTAGAATAAAACCAGATATTTCTACAAAAGGCGTTGCAGTTTATTCGCCTGTAGCAACAAATAATACAGCTTATTCTTCATATAGCGGCACATCAATGGCAGCTCCTGGAGTTACTGGTGTGTTAGTTTTGCTGCAACAACATTATAATAATCTAAATCAGAACTTTATGAAAGCTGCAACCTTAAAAGGGTTGATAATACATACAGCAGATGAAGCAGGACCTAATTCAGGACCAGATCATATGTTTGGTTGGGGATTAATAAACGCTAAAAAGTCAGCAGAGGTTATATCTCAAAAAAATATTAGTACCGTAATTAATGAGTTGACATTAACTCAAGGTCAAACGTATACAAAAACAGTTACTGTAACTGGAGGAATAACACCTTTGGTTGCAACAATTTCTTGGACTGATAGATCTGGAGCAATTAATTCTACAGAATTAGCAGATTTGCCAACTCCAACTTTAGTTAATGATTTAGATATAAGAATTACTAAAAGTGCAACTGTTTATTATCCTTGGAGGTTAGATACAAATTTATCAAATCCTGCTTTAAGAAATGGAGATAACTTTAGAGATAATGTTGAGAAAATAGAAATGGCGGGTGTTTCTGGAACAGATTATGTAATTACAGTTACTCACAAAGGTTCATTAGTAGGAGGTTTGCAGAATTTCTCTTTAATATTAAGTGGAGTTCAAGAAAATTTATCTTTAACCAATAATGATTTTGAAAATTTTAAAATATGGCCAAATCCAACAAGTAATGTGTTAAATATTTCTAACGAAACCTCAATTGGTAATGTAGATATATACATATATAATAACTTAGGTCAAGTTGTAGGGTCAGATTCTTTTATCTTAGATGCTAATTCCGCTCAATTAAATGTATCTGGTTTATCTAGAGGGATTTATATGATTAAATTAATTCAAGATAAAAAAGAATTTGTAAAAAAGTTTATCAAAAATTAAACAATAAGGTTATGAAAAAAAATAAAATTTTATTATTTACAGTTGTCTTTTTAGGATTTAATTGTGCTTTTGCTCAAGATCCTAATACATTAACAACGCTTTTTACTACAAAAAATAGAGCTATAGAAGGCGTTGACGGGAGTGAATTTTTATTTAAAGAAAATAAAAACGCTACCATTTCTATTTTAGGAGATAAAATATATAAGGTTAATTATAACGCTTATACAGATGATTTTGAAGTGTTGTTGGATGGTAAAATACTAATAGTTAAAAAAAACAAATTAGATGTTGAAGTAAATTTAAAAGAGGATAATAGTTTTTTTATTGTAAAACATTTTAGAAACATTAAAGGGGTTTATGATAATGGTTTTTTAAAGCTTATTGCCATTAATAACGGATATTATTTATTTGAAAAACAAACAATATTGTTAAAACCCGAAGTAAAACCAAAAACTGGATATGATGAGTATAAACCACCTCATTTAGAAATTCAAAAACCAAATTATTATATTCAAAAACCAGACTCTTCAATAATTAAAATAGATTTTAGTAAAAAGGATGAAATAGTAGAAGTTTTTAATATTTCAGAAAAGAACGTAAAAGAATATTTAAAAATAAACAAAATTAAAACAAAAGAATTATTATCTTTGACTAGTGCATTCTTAGAATTTTCTAAAAAAACAAACTAATTAAAATGTATTTGTTATAAAAATCAACATTAAAGTGTGTTTTATTGGTGTTTAATGTTAAATTTTACATTTTTAAGATATTAATTTTGATTTAAAAAAAAATAATTAATAATATTGCACTTTAACTAACTAAATAAATATATGATGAGAATTAAGTTCAAATGGATTTTTACACTATTATTAGTGTTTTCGATGCAGTTCTTGTTTGCTCAAGAAAAAACTGTTTCCGGTGTAGTTTCTGATTCAGGAATGCCATTGCCAGGTGCAGGCGTTGTTGTAAAGGGCACTTCCCGTGGTACTCAAACAGACTTTGATGGAAATTACTCTATTAAAGTAAGTGTAGGAGAAACGTTAGAGTTCTCTTTTGTTGGAATGAAAACTAAATCTGCAAAGGTTGGAGCTTCAAATACAATAAATGTTGTACTTGACTCTAATCAATTAGATGAAGTTGTTGTTCTAGGATATGGTAGAACTAAAACACGTAACGAGATTACGGGTAGTGTTGTAACTGTAAAAGCTGACGATATTATTAAAGTGCCATTTGTAAGTGCCGATCAAGCATTACAAGGTAAAGTGGCAGGTTTAACTGTTTCGGCTTCTTCTGGTACTCCAGGTTCAATTCAAGAAATTAGAATTAGAGGTCGTCAATCTATTAATGCATCTAACGAACCGTTATATGTAATTGATGGTGTTCCTTTAGTATCTGCTAACTTTTCAGGAAGTGCAAGTTACTCTTCATTGTCTGCTTTGTCATCTATAGGTGCAGATAATATTGAGTCTATGACGGTTCTTAAAGATGCTGCCGCTACATCTGCTTATGGTGCAAGGGGTTCTAATGGGGTAATTATTATTACAACCAAAAAGGGTAAAAAAGGAGATGCTAAATTTAGTTTCTCTTCTACTACTGGTTTTTCTAATAATGCTGTAGAAGGGTTAATACCTTTAAATGGTGCTCAAAAGCAATCTTTGATAGAAGATGCGGTATGGAATTCATTTGGAACTACTTTGTTCCCTGCATTTGGATTTTCAACAAGAGCCGATGCTAGAAACTTTATCTACGCTGCAAACGTATCTCCTCAATTTATTGCATGGGATACAGCTGGAAGAGCAGACATAGATTGGTCTTCTGCTATGCAGGTTAAAGATGCAGCTATTAAAAATTATGACTTATCGGTTTCTTCAGGAGATGAAAAGTCTACATTTTATGCGTCTTTAGGATATAATAAGTCAGACGGTACGGTTATAGGAACCGATTTTACTAGAGTTTCTGGATCATTAAATTATTCAAGAGATTTAAATGATAAATTAAAAATGACATTTGCTTTAAATGGGGCTAATACATTACAAAACGGTATATTAGAGCAAGGTGCATTCTTTGCAAATCCAAACTTATCAAGATATTTCTTGTCTCCATGGATTAATCCATACAATACAGATGGTTCACTTAATACTGTCATGACGGGTACTTCTTTGTTTAATAACATATATACTTTATCTAAGGATATTAATCAAAATGATTTAACAAGAGTAATTCAAGGTACTACATTAGAATATAAATTGACTGATAATTTAAAGTTTACTTCTGTATTTAATATGGATTATGCTTTGGCATCTTTTAAAAATTATCAAAATCCAATTCATGGTAATGCAGCGTTACAAAGGGGATATACTCAAGCAAGTGTAGAAAGAAACTTTAACTATACTGCTCAAAACTCATTAGATTATAATTTCACAATTGCCGAGAAGCATAAATTTAATGTAAAAGGATTAATAGAGTTCCAAAAAAATAAAAATCATTATTTATATGGATATGGCGAAAACTTCCCTAATGCAGTATTAACTAATATTGCAAGTGCAGGTGCTAACTATGATGCTTATTCTTCTTTTACAGATTGGATGCAGAGATCTTATATGGCATTAGTAAATTATAATTTAGACGAAAAGTATTTAGTAGATTTTACATATAGAAATGAAGGGAGTTCAAGGTTTACTGCAAAATCTAGAATAGATGATTTCTATTCAGTTGGAGCTGCATGGAATATTAATAAAGAAGATTTCATGGCTAATCTAGAGTATGTAAATTTACTAAGAATAAGAGGTTCTTATGGTTTAACAGGTAACTCAGGAATTGGAACAAATACTTATCAGTCATTACTTGCTTTCAATGAGCAATATGACGGTAATCCAGCTTCTTATCCATCAGGATACGGTAACCTTGTTACATGGGAAAAATCTACTAAAAACGATTATGGTATAGAGTACGGTCTTTTTGATAATAGACTTTCAGGTTCTGTTTCATATTATGCTAACACAACCTCTGATATGTTATTAGATGTACCTCTTTCTTTAACTCAAGGTTTTTCATCTACAATAGGTAATGTTGGAGAAATGATAAACAAAGGTATGGAATACGAATTATCGTATGATATTTTTAGAAAAGATAATTTTAATTGGTCAGTTTCTGGAAATTATGCTACTGTTAAAAACGAAGTTACAAAAATGCCAGCATCAACCCCTTTAATTACAAGTGGAACAAGACAAACAGAAGTTGGTCATCAAGCAGAAGAATGGTTTTTAAGAACTTGGGCTGGAGTTGATCCTGCTAATGGAGATCCATTATGGTATATAAATGGAGTTGATGGTGCAACTACAAATAATATTAATGCTGCAATAAGAGTATATCAAGGAGCAAGTGCTTTACCAACTTATTCTGGAGGTTTTTCTACACATTTAGAATATAAAGGATTCTTTGTAGATGGGTCTGTTTATTTTGCAGGAGGACATAAAATATTCGAAGATTGGGCTGGATATACGCAAGCTTCATTTGGCGCTAGAATGAATGCATTTACTGGTACAACTGTATTATTAGAAGGTACTTGGCAACAGCCAGGCGATGTTGCAACTCATCCACGTATGGCTTGGAATGAGGCTATTATAAATACCGCTACTAATGCGTCATCTAGATGGTTATATGATGGTGATTTTTTAAGATTACGTGATGTTGCATTTGGATATACATTTAAAAAAGATGTATTAGATAAAATTGGTCTAGATGGTGTTCGTTTAGCTTTAAGAGGCACAAACTTATTAACTTGGGCTAAAGACGATAGACTTAAGTACGACCCAGAAGTTCGTTCTGATGGTTTTACAAGATTATCTTCACCTCCAGTTAAATCAATTGTATTTCAATTAAATTTAAATTTTTAAACTATGAAAAAAATAATATATTCAATTTTTTCTTTAATAGTTCTGTTTAATGTTGTTTCATGTTCTGATGAATCATTAGAACCAACATTAGCTCAAGCACTTGATGTTGAAGGAAACGTAAACAACCTTAGCGACGTTAGAGGTATACTTAACGGTATGTATGATAGAATGTCTAAATCTGGATATTGGGGAAGAGACATAATTATATGCGGCGAAGTTAGAGGAGATAATGTATTTGCTAATGCAAATTCAGGTAGGTTTTTAACTGTAGGAGAGATGAATTTAACATCTTCAACTGCAGAGGCTACAAATATATGGCAACAAGCATATAGAGTTGTTGCAAATGCTAATATTGTTATTAATGCAACAGGTATTACTGGAAATCTGCAACAAATTAATCAGGCAAAAGGAGAAGCTTTAGCAGCTAGAGCTTTAGCTCATTTTGATTTGTTAAGAGTATTTGGACAACAACATGTTACAGGACAAGGCGGGATGAATTCTTTAGGAGTGCCTTATGTTAAGGAGTATAAAGGTGCAAATCAATTTCCTCCAAGACTTACTGTTGATCAATGTAAGCAGTTTGTTTATGCAGATTTAGATGCTGCATTAGGTTTAATGTCTGTTTCTTTAAACAGCACAACTAAACAAACAATTTCTACTCATGCTGTAAATGCTATTAAATCTAGAGTTGCTACTTATTTTGGAGATACTGCTATTGCATTAACAGCATCAGCAGCTGTAATAGGACAATTTTCTATAATTCCAGCAGCTGGATTTCAAGCTTCTTGGTCTCAAGCTGCAGCACCTTCTAATTCTATATTTGAATTGTCTCAATTAGCAAATGATAATAATGGAATTAATGGTATTGCAAATATATATAGAGGTACCGCGTATGGTGACATACAAGTTTTAAATGAATTTCCTGTTAATGCTGAATTTTCAGTTACAGATGTAAGAAATTCAGTTGGTATGATTGCTGTTGTTACTGGAAGATTAAGAAACCAAGGTAAATACCCTACAATGGGAGTTTTCTCTGATAAAATTAAAGTAATTAGATATGAAGAGATTGTATTAAATTATGCGGAAGCTTTATTAGCTACAAATCCTGCAGGAGCGTTAGTGCAATTAAACAGTATTGCAACTGCCAGAAATGGTAGTACATATACTGTTGCTACATTAGTTAACATATTGAAAGAAAGAAGAAAAGAATTATGCTTTGAAGGTTTCCGTTTTGATGATTTAGCTAGAACGGGTAGAAATATTCCAGTTTTAAATATTATAAATCAAACACATGGAGGCCCATCATATGGCTCTTTTAAATATGCATTTCCAATTCCGTTAAGCGAGGTTAATGCTAATCCAAATGTGGCTCAGAATTTAGGGTATACAAATTAATTATTTGTATAAGTAATATTAAAAGGTTGGCATTTGCCAACCTTTTTTTTGTTTTTAAAATAGTGTTATTTATTTCTAAAATAATATATCTTTGGTTTTCAAATTAATATGTATGAAAAACCTGCTAAGAGTAATAATTTTTTTATTTATAAATGTTTCTGTTTTTTCTCAAACTAAAGAGGAAAGACTAGAAATTGTGAAATCTTATGATAAAGACTTAATTAATTATTATAAAAAAGAATTAAAAGAAAGTTTAGAAGCTCAAAATCTGTTTAAAACCAATTTTTTAAAAAACAACAGCAATATACCATTAACATATATTACTCCTAATGGAGATTTTGCCGAATTACAATATATTGAGAAAGATGGCACGCCTATTTATTATAGTACTGACAATACCGGTTCGGGAATTACATCAAGAGCAAATAATTTATATTCTGGTGGACTTTTAGGCTTAAATATAAATGGCGAAGACATGATTGCAGGCGTTTGGGATGGTGGTGCAGTTAGAACTACTCACGAACATTTTAGCGGAAGAGTAGTACAAAGAGATGCAGCAACGGCATTAAGCAATCATGCAACTCACGTAACCGGAACAATAGTTGGAAACGGACCTGATTCTTCAATGCATAGAGGAATTGCTTATCAAGGCTCTGCTTGGACTCATGATTGGAATTCTGATACATCTGAAGCTATAGAAAGAGCAGAAGAAGGATTATTAGTGTCTAACCATTCTTATGGCTTTGGAGTTTTTGACAGTAATGGAATTCTGCAATTACCAGTGTATTATTTTGGGGCTTACATTCAAACATCTAGAAATTGGGACTTGATAATGAACATGTATCCAAATTATTTATATGTTACTGCAGCCGGTAACGATAGGTCTAGCAGTGCTATTATTAACGGAAAAAATGGCTACGATTTATTAACTGGAACTAAACTTGCAAAAAACGGATTAACAGTTGGAGCAGTAAATCAAGTTTCGACTTATTTAAATTCAGGTAGTGTAATAATGTCTTCATTTAGTAATTGGGGACCAACCGATGATGGAAGAATTAAACCAGATGTTGTAACAAAAGGAACTTCTGTTTTGTCATCTTCTTCATCAAGTGATACAGGAACAGCTACAATGAGTGGCACTTCTATGTCTTCTCCTGGTATTACAGGAACATTATTGTTAATTCAACAACATTATAAAAATATTTTTGGTAGGTTTATGAGAGCTTCAACACTTAAAGGGGTTACATTGCATACTGCAGATGAAGCAGGATCTTTTACAGGGCCTGATTACGAATACGGTTGGGGTTTAATTAATGCTTCAGCAGCAGCTACAACAATTACTAGCGAAGGTCTTTCTACTGTATTAAAAGAACTTATTTTAAATCCAGGACAAACATATTCGTTAAACGTAAAAGCAATTGGAGGTACAACACCATTAATGGCTTCTATTTCTTGGACAGATTTGCCAGGTGTAGTAAATACGGGTGTTATAGATGAGCCAACTCCTGTATTAGTTAATGATTTAGATATAAGAGTAACAAAAGCGGCTCAAATAAATTTACCATGGAAATTAGATCCAGTAATCCCTTTTAATCCTGCTATAAAAGGAGATAATATAGTAGATCCTTTTGAGAAAGTTCAAGTAGATAATACTGTAGGCGATTATGTAATAACAGTTTCTCATAAAGGCACACTTGCAGTACCACAAAAATTTGCTCTTGTAGTTACAGGAGTTGATTCTAAGTTTACATTTAGAACTACAGCAAATACTAAAACAGCTTGTAACAATCAAACAGCAATTTTTAATTTTAGATATACGACTACAGCAATTTTACCAACAAATTTTACAATTACTAATCTGCCAGTTGGAGCAATTGCCACTTTTTCTAACTCTACATTAACTTCTAATGGTAATTTTAATATAACTATTAGTAATTTAACAAATGTTATTCCAGGCACGTATACAATGGAGGTTATTGGTAATAATGGTGAAGAAATAGAAAAAGTTAATGTTTATTTAATTGTTTACAGTGCTAATTTTACAGATGTTACAAATCAAGTTCCTGTAGATTATGCAACTGAACAACCAATTTATTCTAATCTAAATTGGAATGTTAACGCAAATGCGGTTACCTACGATGTTCAAATAGCTACAAACAATACATTTTCTACAATTACAGAATCTGCAAATGTCGCATCTAATTCGTATTTAACTAATAATTTAATTAAAAACACACAGTATTTTTGGAGAGTTAGAAGTGTAAATTCTTGTGGAATTTCTAGCTATTCTCCAACTAAAACATTTTTTACAGTAAACCTTACATGTGATAATGTAGTAAATAATACAGTTATTCCAATTGCAGAAGTTGCAAATACAGTAATTACTTCAACAATTATTTTTAACAATCCTTTAATAACTTCTATATATGATATAGATGTAGCTGTAAACATAACGCATACTTATGTTCAAGACATGACGTTAAAATTAACTAGTCCGCAAGGCAATATTATAATTTTACAACAAGAAGCTTGTGGAGACGAAGACAATATGAATGTAATTTACGATGATAATGGCGGCTTTATTGTTTGTAGTACATCACCTCCTGGAATTTCTGGAAGAATTAAGCCTGTAGGTTTGTTGTCATCGTTGAACGGATTAAATCCAAACGGAACTTGGACACTAGAAGTTAACGATCCTTGGGATGGCGATGGTGGCACTTTAAACTCATGGAGTATTAATGTTTGTAAACAAGTACCATCAACTTTAAGTAATGATGATTTTGCGTTTAATCAAATATCTGTTTGGCCAAATCCAGCTAAAAACCAAGTTAATATTTCTATAAATTTAGATTCTCAAGAACAAGTAGATTTAGAACTATTTGATATTCAAGGAAGATTAATTAATAAAGAAAAAATGAATAATACTTTAGGTACAATTAATCAAATTATCGATATAACAAATCTTCCAAACGGTTTGTATTTATTAAAAATTACTCAAGGAAATAAAAAGTATAACTCTAAAATAGTTAAACAATAAATATAAATGTTGAACACCTCTAAAATAGAGGTGTTTTTTTTGTTGTAAATAATTTACCTTTGCGAGATTAAAATTTAAGAATGAAAGTTTTTATAACATTATTTATTGGTTTGTTTTCTGTTGCTTTATTTTCACAAGTAAATAATGCCTCTACATCTAGAGATGTAAAAAACACTAAACAAAAAAGAGAGATAAATACAAACAACTTAAATTCTGAGTTAGATTTGCCAGATAGTAATGAGTCTACTAAAAAAGCTCCAATTGCTGTTATAGATCAGTATAAAATTATTACAATAGAGCGAGACACCATTGTTTTAGATACTTCACTTACAATTCAAAAAGAATATAAATACAATTATTTACGTAAAGACGCATTTGGGTTATTGCCTTTTTTAAACGAAGGACAATCTTACAACACTTTAAATTTTGGATATAATTCTTTTTCGGCTTTGCCTAATATAGGTTTTAAAGCAAAGCAGTTTAACTACTTAACCGCTTACGATGTTAATTATTACAATGTTGCAACTCCATTAACAGAACTATATTTTAAAACAGTAATGGGTCAAGGTCAAAGTTTAGATGCATTTATAACACTTAACACTTCCGAAAGATTAAACTATTCAATCGCCTATAAAGGGTTAAGATCTCTAGGTAAATATGTAAATCAATTAACTAGTACGGGTAATTTTAGATTTACAACATCATATAATACTAAAAATAATAAATATTTTTTAAGAGCACATTTTACATCGCAAGATATGCTTAACCAAGAAAATGGCGGAATTATAGATGTTTCTAATTTTGAAGGTGGAGCCAATAAGTATAAAGATAGAGTTAGAATCCCTGTTTATTTAGAAGATGCAAATTCGTTGTTTAAAGGCACTCGCTTTTTTGTAGATCATGAGTTTAGAATTAATAAAAAAGAGAGCAAAAATAACTTATACATAAATCATCAGTTCGAATACGAACATAAGTTTTACGAGTATAATCAAGAAACAATTTCAACTCAAATTAATACTACAACAGCTGTAAATAGATTTGGAGATTCTTATGTATTAAGTAGTTTAAAAGACCAAACTAGATATGATAAGCTATATAATAAAATAGGAGTTTCGTTTAAAAATAATACCGTTGGTCAAACTTCGTTTTTTGCAGAAGATTATTATTATAGATTTTACTATAACAGAATTATAGTTAGCAACAATCAGTACATTCCAAATCAAATTAACGACAGAATAAATACTATTGGCGGACAATATTTATATCAAAAAAGTAAAATTAATGCTAAAGTAAATTATACAAAATCTATATCAAACCACGATATTTCTACTTTAAATGCATCATTAAAATATAATTTTAATACTAAAAACAATTTAGAAGTATTACTTCAAAACTTAAATAAGTTGCCAGATAATAACTATACATTATATCAGAGTAATTATATAAATTATAATTGGCATAATAATTTTAAAAACGAAAAAATAAACAACCTAGAAGTTAAAGCAAATACTCAGTTTTTAAACGCTTCGTTGCAAGTAACAACTATAAACGATTTTTTATATTTTAGCAACGATGCAACAACAACTAATCAACTTTTAGTTACGCCAAAACAATACAATCAAACAATTAATTATTTATCGTTAAAGGCAAGTAAAGAAATCAAATTTTGGAAATTAGCTCTAGATAATACTGTTTTATACCAAAAAGTAGATCAAGCAAATAATATTTTAAATGTGCCAGAAATTGTAACTCGTAACACCTTTTATTTTTCAGATTATTTATTTAAAAAAGCAATGTTTATACAAACTGGAGTTACATTAAATTACTTTAGCAAGTATTACATAAACGATTACAACCCTTTAATTGGCGAGTTTTTTGTTCAGTCAGCTAAAAAAATAGGAGATTTTCCAACTTTAGATTTCTTTGTAAACGCTAGAATTAAGCAAACCAGAATTTACTTAAAAGCCGAGCATTTTAACTCAAGCACATCAAATAATTACTATTCGGCACCAAATTATCCTTACAGAGATTTTATTGTAAGATTTGGGTTAGAGTGGAATTTCTTTCAGTAAGAGCAAAACAATAGGATTTTTTAAAAACCATTTTCCTGCTTTTCGCTATACGAGGTGTCGCTTTAATCAGGGCTAAAAAGCAACTGTTTCTTTATTTGTAAACGAAATAATAATCAATATCTTTGTATCGGTTTTAAAAATAAAAGAAAAAGATACCATATGAAATATGCAGAAAATATCTTAGGCACCATTGGTAACACGCCATTAGTTAAATTAAACAAAGTAACACAAGAACTAGATTGTTTAGTATTGGCAAAAGTAGAAACGTTTAACCCAGGAAACTCTGTAAAAGACAGAATGGCAATTAAAATGATCGAAGATGCAGAAGCAGATGGTAGATTAAAACCAGGCGGAACAATTATAGAAGGGACATCTGGAAATACAGGCATGGGTTTAGCTCTTGGAGCAATTGTTAAAGGCTATAAACTTATTTGTGTAATTACAGATAAGCAGTCTAAAGAAAAAATGGATATTTTAAGAGCTGTTGGAGCAAAAGTTATTGTTTGCCCTACAGATGTAGAACCAGATGACGAAAGATCGTACTATTCTGTTTCTAAAAGATTAAGTGCAGAAGTGCCAAATTCTTGGCATGCTAATCAATACGATAATCCTAGTAATGCATTAGCTCATTACGAGCAAACTGGTCCAGAAATTTGGGAACAAACAGATGGTAAAATAACTCATTTTGTTGTTGGTGTTGGTACTGGCGGAACAATTTCTGGAGTTTCTAAATACTTAAAAGAAAAAAACCCTAATATAAAAGTTTGGGGAGTTGATACATATGGTTCTGTTTTTAAAAAATACCACGAAACAGGTATTTTTGACGAAAATGAAATATATTCTTATATAACAGAAGGTATTGGGGAAGATATTTTACCTAAAAACGTAGACTTTTCTTTAATAGACGGTTTTACAAAGGTTACAGATAAAGATGCTGCTGTTTATACTAGAAAAATTGCACTTGAAGAAGGTATTTTTGTTGGTAATTCTGCCGGTTCTGCTATAAAAGGATTGTTGCAATTAAAAGAACATTTTAAACCAGAAGACGTTGTTGTAGTTTTATTTCACGATTCTGGAAGCAGATATGTTGGTAAAATTTTTAACGACGATTGGATGCGTGAAAGAGGTTTTCTAGACGAAAACATTATAACTGCCCAAGATTTAATTAAAAACCATCTAGATAAACCTTTGGTTATTGTTAGAACAGAAGAGTTGGTTTCTCATGCAATAGACAGATTAAAAAAGTATAAAATATCTCAAATTCCTGTTATAGATACTACAGGTTTTGTGGGTTCTTTAGACGAAACAGATTTGTTTAGAAGCTATCTAGAAGATGTAAAAATTGCAAGTAAACCAATTAAAGATATAATGGGTAAACCTTATCCGGTAGTTAAATTAAATACTTCTGTAGAAGAAATATCTAAATTAATTAGTAAAGATAATCAAGCGGTTCTTGTAGATTTAGAAAACGGAAAATATCATATCATTACAAAACACGATATTATTAGTTCTATAAACTAAAATGTAAAATATTTTAAAAAAGTCTAATAGATTTAATTCTGTTAGGCTTTTTTTGTTAACTTTATTTTTATGAAAGAAGATTTCTTAAATTATATATGGCTGTATAAAAAATTTGAGCTAACTAATTTAGTAACTACTCAAAATCAAGAATTAACAATTGTTAATTCTGGACTGTTTTTAGAAAATGCTGGTCCAGATTTTTTTAATGCCCAAATTGTAATAAATAATCAAAAATGGGCAGGTAATGTAGAAATTCACGTAAAATCTTCAGATTGGTATTTACACAAACATGAGTTAGATAAAAATTACGACAATGTAATTTTACACGTTGTTTGGGAAAATGACACAGAGATTTTTAGAAAAGATAATTCAATTATTCCGGTGTTAGAGCTTAAAAATTATGTTTCAAAAGAATTAGTATACAATTATACAAATCTTTTAAAACCAAAAAGCTGGATTTATTGCGAAAAAAATATAAGTGCAATTAATTCGTTCACGTTTAATAATTGGTTAGAAAAGTTGTTTATAGAACGTCTAGAGTCAAAGTCTAAATTGGTTTTTGATTTACTTAAAGAAACTAATAATAATTGGGAAGCCATTTTGTTTATGCTTCTCACAAAAAGCTTCGGACTAAATACAAACGGCGATGAGTTTTTTAAATTAGCAAAACAAATTCCGTTTAATGTAATAAGAAAAGAAAGCTTTGATTCAAATAATATAGAAGCTCTTTTATTTGGATTTTTAGGATTTTTAGATAATGAATTAGAAGATGTGTATTGTAAAGATTTAATTACTAGATGGAATTACCTTAAAGCAAAACATCAATTAAATTCAGATGTAAATTTTTCTATTCAATTTTTTAAATTAAGACCAGATAATTTCCCAACAATAAGACTAAGCCAATTAGCCCAAATTTATAATTTGCATCAAAATTTATTCAATAAAATTATAGAATGCAAAAGCACTAACGACGTTTATAAGTTGTTTAATGTAAAAGCTTCTGAGTATTGGAAAACACATTACGTTTTTGATAAAAGTAGCGTGTCTAAAGATAAAAAACTTTCAAAATCATTTGTAGATTTAGTAATAATCAATACCGTAATTCCAATAAAGTTTGCTTATGCACAAAGTCAAGGTAAAGAAAATATAGAAGATTTAATATCTATATTAACAGACTTAAAATCAGAAAAAAATGTAATTATAGATAAATTTAATACTTTTGGGATTAAATCATTAAATGCATTTTATTCTCAGTCTCTATTAGAATTAAAAAATAATTATTGTAATAAAAACAGATGTCTAAAATGTGCAGTTGGACAAACTTTAATTAAAGAATCTTAAGAAAAATGAAATCAATAAATAATATCAGGTATTTTTTTGAGAAATATGGTTTTCATGTTTCTACAAGACTTGCAGACAAATTAGGCATGAGGGTTTCTAACGTGCGTTTGTTCTTTATTTACATTTCTTTTTTTACGGTAGGTTTATGGTTTGGGCTTTATTTAACTTTGGCATTTTTATTAAAACTTAAAGATTTAATTTATACAAAGCGTAGTTCTGTGTTTGATTTATAATATCAAAAACTTTTTTTTATATTTATTTGATTTTTGGATTGTTTTGCTATCTTTGAAAAATATCACACAAAAGCAATATGTCAATAAAATCAGATTCTTGGGGTTCTAGAGTAGGACTCATTTTAGCAATGGCAGGTAATGCCGTTGGTTTAGGTAACTTTCTTCGTTTTCCTGTTCAAGCTGTTCAAAACGGCGGCGGAGCTTTTATAATTCCGTATTTAATTTGTTTCTTAGTAATGGGTATCCCATTATTATTTATAGAATGGTCTTCTGGAAGATACGGAGGCAGATTTGGTAATCATAGCACGCCATATATTTTAGATTCAATGTCTAAAAATAGAATTTGGAAGTATATTGGAGTATTTGGAATTTTTACAAATGTTGCAGTTGCATCATACTATTGTTATATAGAATCTTGGACAATGTCTTATGTATACCACTCGATAGTTGGTACATTTAACGGAATGTCTCAGGCAGAAACTGCGGGTTTCTTTAATTCTTATGTAGATATTAAACAATCAACAACTGGAATACCTTATGAAGCCGTTGTTTTTTACATATTATGTTTATTGATAAACACATATATATTATCTAAAGGATTAAAAGGAATTGAAAAAGTAGCTAAAATAGGCATGCCTCTATTGATATTATTTGGAGTTGTACTAGCTGTAAGAGGTCTAACACTTGGCACTAGCGGAGCTTCAGATATTTTCCCTGATGCTAATGCTTGGGATGGTTTAAACTTTTTATGGACACCTCAGTTCGATTCTCTAACAAACCCAAAAGTTTGGTTAGCAGCTGCAGGTCAAATATTCTTTACTCTTTCTGTTGGTATGGGAACAATTCATTGTTATGCAGCATATTTAGACTCTAAAGATGATGTTGCTTTAAACTCAGTTTCTGCTGGATTTATGAATGAATTTGTTGAAGTAGTTTTAGGAAGTATGATAGTTATTCCAATAGCAGCAGGATATTTAGGACTTGATTGGGTTATTCAAAACGCAGGTTTTGGTATGGCATTTCAAACAATGCCATATTTATTCCAGCAATGGGGTGGAATGATTGCAATATTTGCAGGAGTATTCTGGTTCGGTTTGTTGTTCTTTGCAGGTATTACCTCGTCTTTAGCAATGGGAACTCCTTGGATTGGCTTTATGCGAGATGAATTTGGATGGTCTAATAATAAAGGAGCATGGTCTTTTGGGGCTTTAGCTTTAACAATGGGTTTACCAACTGTATTTTTTTATAACGAAGGTCTATTTGATCAATACGATTATTGGGCTGGAACTGTAAGTTTAGTTATTTTTGCCTTTTTAGAAACAATTTTATTCTCTTACATATTTGGCATTAAAAAAGGATGGGCAGAAATTAATCTCGGTGCAGATATAAAAATACCAGGTATTTATAAATATATTATTTTAATTGTAACACCTGCTTTATTAGGTTGGGTACTTATTTCCAGTATACCAGACATGATAGATAGGGTTAAAGATGCAGATACACATAATAAAGAGTGGTTTACAGATGCTTACTATGCAGAAAATTTTGAATCTACAGGGTTAAAAACTGCTAAAGTAGAAGAGGTTTCAGAAAATTATATTAAACTTTCTTTTGAAAACGAAAAGAAAGTATTTGATAAAGTTACCGAGAAAATTAAAATCGTATCTTTTATGGATACGAAAGAATATAATTTTGATTCAGAAAAAAATCAAAAAGCTACTGTAAATGTAGGAGATGTAATTTCTCCTAAAACTAAAATAGCAAAAGGAGAATTTATAAATAATACTTTTTATAAATTTTTAGGAAGAATGTTATTACTATCTTTATTTGCATTTATTTCTATAGTAGTAGCAAGAGCATATAACAAACGAGTAAAAGAAGGGAGAAACTAAAAATGAACACAACAGCATTAATAACAATGGTTTTAGCACAAGGAATAGTAACTTGTTTTGCAGTATATTTTTTCTATAAAGTTTTAACAATTAAGCCAAAACAAGAACCAGATTCTTTTAGCGAGAATGATAATGATGAATTAGTACATAAAAAAGACTAATTTAATTTTTATGAAATATATTAACTCCCTATTTGTTTTTACTAAAAATCAACGAATAGGGATTTTTATTTTATTTGCACTAATCTTTTTAATACAAATAATTTATTTGTTTTGGAGTAGCAAAGTAGAAACTAATTTTCTTGCTAACAATAATAAAGAGTGGCTGCTTAAACAAGAAATTGTAGATAGTTTAAAGGCCGAAGCCAATGTGTCAAAAATTAAAATATATCCCTTTAATCCTAATTTCATTTCAGACTATAAAGGTCAAAAATTAGGCATGTCAGTTCAAGAAATAGATAGATTGTTTAAATTTAGAGAGCAAAATAAATATGTTAACTCTACTAGAGAGTTTCAAGAGATAACAAAAATATCAGATTCTCTTTTAAATGAGATTTCACCATATTTTAAATTTCCTAATTGGGTTACTAATAAAAAAACATCATATATTCCTTTTGAAAAAAAGACCGAAAAAATAATAGTAAAAGATATTAATCAAGCAACTCAAGAAGATTTAATAAAAGTATATGGTATTGGTCCTGCTATCTCCGAAAGAATTTTAAAATTTAAAAATGCTTTAGGCGGCTTTGTGTCAATTGAGCAAATTAATCATGTATGGGGGTTATCTCCAGAAGTTATAGAAAATGTAAATAAATATTTTAACGTTCAAATAAACCCATCAATAAATAAAATAGATATAAATAACTTAACAACTAAAGAATTAGCCAAGTTTCCATATTTTAATTATTCAATCGCTAAAGAAATTGTAATCTATAGAAGTATGAATGGCGAAATTAAAAACATTAATGATTTATCAAATATTAAAGGAATGCCAATCGACAAAATAAAAATTATTGCACTATATTTGGACTTCTAAAAAAAACATAAAAAATAGACTTATATATGAATTCAATATATTTTACAGAAGAGCACGAGTTGTTCAGAAAAAGTTTAAGAGACTTTTTGCAAAAAGAAGTGGTTCCTCATATTGAAAAATGGGAAAAAACAGGAACAATTGAGCGTTTTATTTGGAAAAAATTTGGCGAAATGGGTTTCTTTGGAATCAACTATCCGGAAGCTTATGGAGGTTTAAATTTAGATTTGTTCTACACTGTGATCTTTTTAGAAGAACTTCAAAAGATTAGATCTGGTGGTTTTGCCGCTGCGATATGGGCACACGCTTATTTAGCAATGACACACCTAAATACAGAGGGTGACGAAAGAATTAAACAAGATTATTTAGGACCAAGTATTGCTGGAGATAAAATAGGAGCTTTATGTATTACAGAACCTTTTGGCGGAAGTGATGTTGCAGGAATGCGAACAACAGCTATAAAACAAGGGAATAAATACGTCATCAATGGCTCTAAAACTTTCATTACCAATGGAATTTATGCAGATTATTACATAATAGCCGCCAAGACAAATCCTAAAACAGGAAATAAAGGAATAAGTATATTTTTGATCGATACTAATCTAAAAGGAATTACAGCAACAAAGCTCGATAAATTAGGATGGAGAGCATCTGATACCGCAGAAATTGCATTTGACAATGTCGAAATCTCGGAAGATAATTTAATGGGAGAAGAAGGAAAAGGTTTTCCTTATATTATGCAACATTTTGCATTTGAGAGATTAATAATGGCAATCAATGCACACGCAAGTGCAGAATATGCAATCGATTATACCATTGACTATATGTCGAAACGGGAAGCATTTGGTGCCACAATTAATAATTTTCAAGCATTAAGGCATACAATGGTTGACCACGCCACAGATGTAGAACATTGCAAAATATTTAATTATGCAGCTATCGCCAGATTAAACAAAGGAGAATATGTAGTTAAGGAAGCTGCTATGGCTAAATTAAAATCTACTAAAGTAGCAGACGAAACTATTTATAACTGTTTGCAAATGCTTGGAGGTTATGGATATATGGAGGAATATCCATTGGCACGTTTATTAAGAGACAGTCGGTTGGGTCCAATTGGAGGTGGAACTTCAGAAATTTTGAGAGAAATTTTGTCAAAAATAATGATTGATAAACAAAACTATCAGCCGGCAGTAAAATAATTATGGTGTTGAATAGAGAATAGAATAAAGATAAAAGAGTCAAGAAGCAAGAAATTGCATTTGACTCTTTTTTTGCTTTTAGTCCATCTTATATCTGTGTTTTATCTTTAACCTAAAAAAATAATTTACAATTCATAATTCATAATTCAAAATAATTATTACTTTTGTCGCCTAATTGAGAGGAGGTGTCTATATTATGTTAATTATACCAATTAAAGACGGAGAAAATATCGATAGAGCATTAAAGCGCTACAAAAGAAAATTTGATAAAACTGGTGTCGTAAGACAACTAAGATCTCGTCAAGCTTTCATTAAACCATCTGTGTCTACAAGAGCTCAAGTTCAAAAAGCTCAATATATACAAGGATTAAGAGATAAAGAAGAAAACTAGTATTCTTTATTTAGCAAATATTAACCGTTAGATTGATAAGTTTTGTAACTTTGATGCTAACGGTTTTTCTATGGTTTCAAATCAAAAAGCTTTTATAGATTATATACAACTGCAAAAAAAGTATTCTTTACATACTGTTCTTGCGTATGGCAAAGACATTCAGGAGTTTAAAGATTTTATTGTTAAAGAATTTGATGAAAACGATTTAAATAAGGTCAGTTATTCTTTAATCCGAAGCTGGATAGTGAGTTTATCTAATAAAGAGATTACAAATTCAACCATAAACAGAAAGATATCATCATTAAAAGCATATTATAGATTTCTACTAAGAATAAAGCAAATAGAGGTAAGCCCTTTAATCAAACATAAAGCTTTAAAAAGTCAAAAAAAAATACAAATACCTTTTTCAGAAAAAGAATTAAATCTTGTCTTAAACGAAATAGAGTTTAAAGAAGATTTTGAAGGTGTTAGAGACAAATTAATTATAGAACTTTTTTATTCAACAGGAATAAGAAGAGCAGAGTTGATAGATTTAAAGATTACTAATGTTGATATTAAGACAAATTTAATAAAGGTTAATGGTAAAAGAGATAAGCAAAGGTTAATTCCGGTTCTACAAATAACTGCTTCGCTAATTAATAAGTATTTAATGAAACGAAATGATTTAAAAGCAGTTACGGATTTAGATCATTTACTAATATCAAAAAAAGGTGTTAAATTAAATAATTCATTTGTATATCGATTAATTAATCACTACTTTAGTAATGTCTCCGAGAAGGTAAAAAAAAGCCCACACATGTTAAGGCACACCTTCGCAACACACATGTTAAATAATGGAGCAGATATTAATTCAATAAAAGAATTGTTAGGACATTCAAGTTTGGCGTCAACACAAGTATATACCCAAAATAGTTTGGCAGAATTAAAAAAGGTATATTCTAAAGCTCATCCAAGAATTAAAAAATAATTCTAAATGTTTAACCTAAAAATATATAATATTATGAAAGTAAATGTTCATGCAGTAAATCTTAATGTAGACAAAAAATTACTAGCCTTTATCCAAGTTAAAATGGATAGATTAGAAAAGTTTTATGACCGTATTGTTGATTCAGATGTTTTTTTAAAAGTAGAATTAACAAGCGAGAAAGAAAATAAAATAGTAGAGATAAAAATTAATGTTCCAGGAGATGATTTAATTGTAAAAAAACAATGCAAAACATTTGAAGAAGCTGTAGATTCGTCTTGCGAAGCTCTTGAAAGGTCGTTAATTAAAAGAAAAGAAAAAATTAGAACACACGTGTAAAAATATTTTTATAAAAAATGTTTTTATTGACAAATAAAATCTATACATTTGCAGTCCGTTAGAAATAGCGGACTTTTTTATTAAGTCATGCCGGTGTAGCTCAGCTGGCTAGAGCAGCTGATTTGTAATCAGCAGGTCGTGGGTTCGAGTCCCTCTATCGGCTCAATATAAAAAAAACAAATAAATTGTTTGTAAGAAATAAATTCTAAAAAACAATTTAAGTTCATTATTTTTTTGAAAATGAAGGGTTCAAGGGGAGATACTCAAGCGGCCAACGAGGGCAGACTGTAAATCTGCTGTGAAAACTTCGCAGGTTCGAATCCTGCTCTCCCCACAGAAAAAAGTTTAAAAGTTTCAAGTTTCAAGTTGCTCAAATAACCTGAAACTTTAAACCTGAAACAAAATTCTCTGCCGGTGTAGCTCAGGGGTAGAGTGCTTCCTTGGTAAGGAAGAGGTCTCGGGTTCAATTCCCGACATTGGCTCAAGTAAGTAAGTAAGAGATTGAAAATTAAATATATAAATAGATTAAAAATTAAGTAAAATGGCAAAAGAAACCTTTAACCGTAACAAGCCCCACTTAAACATTGGTACAATTGGGCACGTAGATCACGGAAAAACTACATTAACTGCAGCGATAACTAAAGTGTTGTCTGATGCAGGTTACTGTAAAGCATTATCATTTGATCAAATTGATAATGCTCCAGAAGAAAAAGAAAGAGGTATTACTATTAATACATCACACGTAGAGTACGAAACAGCTAATCGTCATTACGCTCATGTTGACTGTCCAGGTCACGCGGATTACGTAAAGAACATGGTAACTGGTGCTGCTCAAATGGATGGAGCAATTCTTGTAGTTGCTGCTACTGATGGACCAATGCCTCAAACTCGTGAGCACATCCTTTTAGGACGCCAAGTAGGTATTCCGAGAATGGTTGTATTCATGAATAAAGTGGATATGGTTGATGATGCAGAATTATTAGAATTAGTAGAAATGGAAATTAGAGATTTATTATCTTTCTACAAATATGATGGAGATAATGGTCCTGTAATCCAAGGATCTGCTTTAGGCGGATTAAATGGAGACCCTGCTTGGGTTGGTAAAATTATTGAATTAATGGAAGCTGTTGATTCTTGGATTGAAGAGCCAGTTAGAGACGTTGCAAAACCTTTCTTGATGCCGGTTGAAGATGTATTTACAATTACAGGCCGTGGAACTGTTGCTACAGGTCGTATCGAAACTGGTATTGCTAATACTGGAGATGCAGTAGAAATTATTGGCATGGGAGCTGGTAAATTAACTTCTACAGTAACTGGAGTAGAGATGTTCCGTAAAATTCTTGATAGAGGAGAAGCTGGAGATAACGTAGGTATCTTATTAAGAGGTATTGATAAAGCAGATATCCGTAGAGGTATGGTTATTTGTAAGCCAGGTTCAGTTAAACCACATGCTAAATTTAAAGCTGAGGTTTATATCTTGAAAAAAGAAGAAGGTGGTCGTCATACGCCATTCCATAACAACTACCGCCCTCAGTTCTATGTTAGAACTACAGACGTAACTGGTATTATTTCTTTACCAGCTGGAGTTGAAATGGTTATGCCAGGTGATAACTTAACAATTGATGTTGAATTATTAAGTGCAATTGCATTAAGTGTTGGTCTACGTTTCGCTATCCGTGAAGGTGGTAGAACAGTTGGTGCTGGTCAGGTAACTGAGATTTTAGACTAATTCTATAATCAAAATATTTAAAGCCAGTGATATTCATTGAATTTAGCTGGCTTTTTTTAATCAACGGGTGTAGTTCAAGGGTAGAATAGCGGTCTCCAAAACCGTTGATGGGGGTTCGAATCCCTCCACCCGTGCAAAAATTATAATAATGATAAAAGTTATTAATTACATAACAGAATCTTTTGAAGAACTTAAATCAAATGTAACTTGGTTACCTTGGTCTGAAGTACAACGTTACACAGTAATAGTTGCCGTTTTCTCAATAGTGTTTTCACTTGCAATTTGGGGAGTAGATGAGGCGTTTGGTAAAGTAATTTCAGGATTTTTTAATTTGATAAAAGGATAAAAATCTGTTATGGCTGATAGTAGTTTAAAAAAATGGTATGTTGTTAGAGCAGTAAGCGGACAAGAGAATAAAGTCAAGTCTTACATCGATAACGAAATAAGTAGACTTAATCTAGGAGACTATATCGCTCAAGTATTAGTTCCAACTGAAAAAGTGGTTCAAATTAGAGACGGTAAAAAAATTTCTAAAGAAAGAGTTTATTTTCCAGGATATGTAATGGTTGAAGCAAATTTAACCGGAGAAATTCCTCATATTATTAAATCTATTACTAGCGTAATTGGATTCTTAGGAGAAGTTAAAGGCGGAGATCCTGTACCTTTAAGAACATCTGAAGTAAACAGAATGTTAGGTAAAGTTGATGAACTTGCAATAACTGCGGATGTTCAAAACATACCATTTAATATTGGCGAAACGATTAAAGTTATAGATGGTCCGTTTAATGGTTTTAACGGAACTGTTGAAAAAATTAACGAAGAGAAGCGTAAACTTGAAATTATGGTTAAAATTTTCGGAAGAAAAACGCCATTAGAGTTGAGTTTTATGCAAGTAGAAAAAATATAATTGTTACATTAATTATAAACCGCATCTCGCTTCCAAAAGAGATGTGAAAATTTTTTTAAAAATGGCTAAAGAAGTTAGTAAAGTAGTTAAACTACAAGTTAAGGGAGGTGCTGCGAATCCGTCGCCACCGGTTGGACCTGCTTTGGGAGCTGCTGGGGTAAACATCATGGAGTTCTGTAAGCAATTTAATGCTAGAACTCAAGATAAACCTGGTAAAATATTACCTGTTCAAATCACTGTCTATAAAGACAAGTCTTTTGAATTTGTAGTTAAAACTCCACCGGCTGCAATTCAATTGTTGGAAGCTGCTAAAGTAAAGTCAGGTTCAGGTCAACCAAATCGTAAAAAAGTAGCAAATGTTACTTGGGATCAAATCAAAACAATTGCTGAAGACAAAATGGTAGATTTAAATGCATTTACAATTAATTCTGCAATGAGTATGATTGCTGGAACAGCAAGATCTATGGGTATAACTGTATCAGGAGATGCTCCTTTTTAATTAAAAGAAAGACATGGCAAAAATGACAAAAAAGCAGAAAGAGGCTGCATCAAAAATTGACAAAAACAAAGTATACACTTTAAAAGAAGCTTCTGCTTTAATTAAAGAAGTAGCTTCTGCAAAATTTGATGAGTCTGTTGATATTGCTGTTCGTTTAGGAGTAGATCCTAGAAAAGCAAATCAAATGGTAAGAGGTGTAGTAACATTACCTCATGGAACTGGTAAGGATGTAAGAGTTCTTGCTCTTGTAACTCCAGATAAAGAAGCTGAAGCTACTGCTGCTGGTGCAGATTACGTAGGTTTAGATGATTATTTACAAAAAATTAAAGATGGTTGGACAGATGTTGATGTAATTATCACAATGCCTGCTGTTATGGGTAAATTAGGTCCATTAGGTCGTATTTTAGGACCTAGAGGTTTAATGCCAAACCCTAAAACAGGAACGGTAACTATGGATATTGCTAAAGCTATTCAAGAAGTGAAAGCTGGTAAAATTGACTTTAAAGTTGATAAAACTGGTATCGTTCACGCAGGTATTGGAAGAATTTCTTTCGATGCTGATAAGATCTTTGATAATGCAAAAGAAATTATTCAAACATTAATTAAATTAAAACCAACTGCAGCAAAAGGCACTTATATTAAGTCGATACACTTAACAAGTACAATGAGTCCTGCAATTGCCCTAGAATTTAAGGCAGTTTAATTGGTAGTTATTACATTTTATTATGACTAGAGAAGAAAAATCAATCGCGATAGAAGAATTAACTGCAAAGTTGGCAACCGCAAATGTATTATACATTGCAGATACTTCTGGATTAAATGCAGACACTACATCTAACTTAAGAAGAGCTTGTTTTAAAGCTGGAATTAAATTAGAAGTTGTTAAAAATACTTTGCTTGCAAAAGCAATGGAAGCATCAAAAAATAATTATGGAGAATTACCTTTAGTATTAAAAGGAAATTCATCTATTTTAATTGCAGAAATTGCAAATGCTCCTGCAAAGGTTATAAAAGATTTTAGAAAAAAATCTAATAAACCAGTTTTTAAGGGTGCATTTATTGCAAACGAAATTTATATTGGAGACGAACTATTAGATAGTTTAGCTTCACTTAAATCTAAAGAAGAAGTTATTGGTGAAATCATCGGATTACTTCAATCTCCTGCTAAACGAGTGCTTTCTGCACTTTTAGCACAGTTTGATAATGATGAGGCAGCTGCATAATAACAAAAACAAGCACGCACTAAGTAAATATATTAATAAAGAACATTTTAAACGATAGAAAGAATGGCAGATTTGAAACAATTCGCAGAACAATTAGTTAATTTAACTGTTAAAGAAGTTAACAATTTAGCTGCAATATTAAAAGACGAGTATGGTATCGAACCAGCAGCAGCAGCAGTAGTTGTTTCAGCAGGTGGTGGTGCAGGAGAAGCAGTTGAAGAGCAAACAGAATTTACAGTTGTATTAAAAGAAGCTGGTGCTTCTAAATTAGCAGTTGTAAAAGCAGTTAAAGAATTAACTGGTTTAGGTCTTAAAGAAGCTAAAGATTTAGTAGATGCTGCACCATCTAACATAAAAGAAGGAGTTACTAAAGATGAGGCGGAAGGTCTTAAAAAATCTTTAGAAGAAGCTGGAGCTGTAGTTGAACTTAAATAGTTTAACTAAGTTTTTAGAACTAGGTTTAGGTCTTGAGTTAAGCACTCAAAGACCTAAACCATTTTTCGTATAATATTGTTTATACGTTTTTATTACATTTTTTTAATCAAAATTTTGTCCATTGATGATAACAAATCAGACTGTTAGATTGAATTTTGCCTCAACCAAAAATATTCCACAATATCCAGATTTTCTAGATATTCAGATTAAATCTTTTAAAGATTTTTTCCAATTGGAAACAAAAACTGACGAGAGAGGCAACGAAGGTCTTTATAATACCTTCATGGAAAACTTTCCAATCACAGATACAAGAAACAATTTCGTATTAGAGTTTTTAGATTACTTTGTAGATCCTCCTCGTTACACAATTCAAGAGTGTATTGAAAGAGGTTTAACACATAGTGTACCTTTAAAAGCAAGATTAAAACTTTATTGTACAGATCCAGAGCACGAAGATTTTGAAACTATCGTTCAGGATGTATATTTAGGCACTATACCTTATATGACTCCAAGTGGTACTTTTGTAATTAATGGTGCAGAAAGAGTTGTAGTTTCTCAATTACACCGTTCGCCAGGAGTTTTCTTCGGACAATCTTTCCACGCAAATGGAACTAAATTATACTCTGCAAGAGTAATCCCTTTTAAAGGTTCTTGGATTGAGTTTACTACAGATATAAACAACGTAATGTATGCTTATATCGATAGAAAGAAAAAATTACCTGTAACAACTTTATTTAGAGCTATTGGTTTCGAAAGAGATAAAGATATTCTTGAAATATTTGACTTAGCCGAAGAAATAAAAGTTTCTAAAACAGGTTTAAAAAAATATATCGGCAGAAAATTAGCTGCACGTGTATTAAATACATGGCATGAAGATTTTGTTGATGAAGACACTGGAGAAGTTGTTTCTATCGAAAGAAATGAAATTATATTAGATCGTGATACAATTATCGATAAAGATAATGTGGAAGAAATTATCGATTCTAATGTAAAAACAATTTTATTACATAAAGAGGATAATAATCAAGCAGATTATGCTATTATTCATAATACGTTACAAAAAGACCCAACAAATTCTGAAAAAGAAGCTGTTGAGCACATCTATCGTCAATTGCGTAATGCTGAGCCGCCTGATGAAGAAACTGCTCGTGGTATTATAGATAAATTGTTTTTCTCTGAACAACGTTATAACCTAGGTGAAGTAGGGCGTTATAGAATTAACAAAAAACTGGGTCTTAATACTCCAATGGATAAGCAAGTGCTTACTAAAGAAGACATTATTACCATAGTAAAATATTTAATCGAATTAATCAATGCCAAAGCAGATATTGATGATATCGATCACTTGTCAAACCGTCGTGTAAGAACAGTTGGAGAACAACTTTCTCAACAATTTGGTGTTGGTCTTGCTCGTATGGCAAGAACTATTAGAGAAAGAATGAACGTTAGAGATAACGAAGTTTTTACTCCAATAGATTTAATTAATGCTAAAACTTTATCATCTGTAATTAATTCATTCTTTGGAACAAATCAGTTGTCTCAATTTATGGATCAAACAAATCCATTAGCCGAAATTACTCATAAAAGAAGACTTTCTGCATTAGGACCTGGTGGACTTTCTAGAGAAAGAGCAGGTTTTGAAGTACGTGACGTTCACTATACTCATTACGGTCGTTTATGCCCTATTGAAACTCCAGAGGGACCAAATATTGGACTTATCTCTTCTTTAGGTGTTTATGCTAAAGTAAACGGAATGGGTTTCATTGAAACTCCTTACCGTAAAGTAACAAATGGTGTTGTAGACTTAGTTTCTACTCCAGTTTACTTGAGTGCCGAAGAAGAAGAAGGAATGTTTATTGCTCAGGCAAATATTAAAATGGATGCCGCAGGAAAAATTACTGCCGAAAACGTAATTGCGCGTCAAGAAGGCGATTTTCCAGTTATTGACCCAATTAAGGTTAATTATGTTGATGTTGCACCAAACCAAATTGCATCGATTTCAGCTTCATTAATTCCTTTCTTGGAACATGATGATGCCAACCGTGCACTGATGGGGTCTAACATGATGCGTCAAGCAGTTCCATTATTACGTCCAGAAGCTCCAATTGTTGGTACTGGTCTTGAAAGACAAGTAGCTTCAGATTCTAGAGTTTTAATTAACGCAGAAGGAGATGGTGTAGTAAAATATGTAGACGCAAACAAAATTACTATTAAATACGATAGATCAGAAAGAGAAAGATTGGTAAGTTTTGACTCTGATGAAAAATCATATCAATTAATAAAATTCCAAAAAACCAATCAAAGTTCTTGTATTAACTTAAAACCTATTGTTCGTAAAGGAGATAGAGTTTTAAAAGGACAAGTTTTATGTGAAGGTTATGCTACTCAAAATGGAGAATTAGCTTTAGGTAGAAACCTAAAAGTTGCGTTTATGCCTTGGAAAGGGTATAACTTTGAGGATGCAATTGTAATTTCAGAAAAAGTTGTAAGAGATGATATTTTTACATCTATTCATATAGACGATTATTCATTAGAAGTTAGAGATACTAAATTAGGTAACGAAGAATTAACTAATGATATTCCAAACGTTTCTGAAGAAGCTACTAAAGATTTAGATGAAAACGGTATGATTAGAATTGGTGCCGAGGTTAAACCTGGTGACATCCTAATAGGAAAAATTACTCCAAAAGGCGAATCAGATCCAACTCCAGAAGAAAAATTATTAAGAGCAATATTTGGAGATAAAGCAGGTGATGTGAAAGATGCTTCATTAAAAGCTTCTCCATCTTTATATGGTGTTGTACTTGATAAAAAATTATTTGCAAGAGCTGTAAAAGATAAACGTAAACGTTCTAAAGATAAAGACGATTTATCAGCTTTAGAAATGGAATTTGAAGTAAAATTCCAAGAACTCAAAGATAAATTAGTAGATAAATTATTTACAGTTGTAAATGGTAAAACATCGCAGGGTGTTATGAATGATTTGGGCGAAGAAGTTTTACCAAAAGGTAAAAAATATACTCAAAAAATGCTTAACTCTGTCGAAGATTTTGCACATTTAACTAAAGGTCAGTGGGTTTCAGATGATGAAACTAACGGCTTAGTAAACGATCTTATACATAATTATAAAATCAAATTAAATGACCTTCAAGGTTCTTTAAGAAGAGAAAAATTCACTATCACTGTCGGAGACGAATTACCAGCTGGAATTTTAAAATTAGCTAAAGTTTACATAGCTAAGAAACGTAAACTTAAAGTTGGAGATAAAATGGCAGGGCGTCACGGTAATAAAGGTATCGTTGCAAGAATTGTACGTCATGAAGACATGCCATTCTTAGAAGACGGAACTCCTGTAGATATTGTGTTAAATCCACTTGGTGTACCATCTCGTATGAACATCGGTCAGATTTATGAAACAGTTCTAGGATGGGCTGGACAAAAATTAGATAGAAAATTTGCAACACCAATTTTTGATGGTGCAACTTTAGATCAAATTAATGAGTTTACAGATGAAGCTGGAATTCCAAGATTCGGTCATACTTATTTATATGATGGAGGAACTGGAGAACGTTTTCACCAACCAGCTACAGTTGGAGTTATCTATATGTTAAAATTAGGACATATGGTAGACGATAAGATGCATGCTCGTTCTATCGGACCATATTCTTTAATTACGCAACAACCATTAGGAGGTAAAGCTCAATTTGGTGGTCAACGTTTTGGAGAGATGGAAGTTTGGGCTCTTGAAGCATATGGAGCTTCAAGTACATTAAGAGAAATATTGACGGTTAAATCTGATGATGTTATTGGTAGAGCTAAAACTTACGAGGCAATCGTAAAAGGCGAACCAATGCCAGATCCAGGATTACCAGAATCATTCAATGTATTAATGCATGAATTAAAAGGTCTTGGATTAGACATTCGTTTGGAGGAATAATTTTTAGTTTAAAGTTTAAAGTTTCAGGTTTAAAGTTGTTTGCAATTTTACCGAAACTTGAAACTTTAAACAAAAACAACAAAATTTTATGACTATGATGAATAATAGAAATAACAACAACAACAATAATAGAGATAAAAATCCTGTTAAAAGGTTTAATAAAATCACTATCGGTTTAGCTTCTCCAGAATCAATTTTGGCAGAATCTAGAGGTGAAGTTTTAAAGCCTGAAACAATAAATTATAGAACTCACAAACCAGAACGTGATGGTCTTTTCTGCGAAAGAATTTTCGGCCCAGTTAAAGATTATGAATGTGCTTGTGGTAAATATAAAAGAATTCGCTACAAAGGAATCGTTTGCGACCGTTGTAGTGTAGAGGTTACAGAAAAGAAAGTACGTAGAGATAGAGTAGGACACATCAATCTTGTTGTGCCTGTCGCTCATATCTGGTATTTCCGTTCTTTACCAAATAAAATCGGATACGTTTTAGGGTTGCCTTCTAAAAAATTAGACATGATTATTTACTACGAAAGATACGTAGTAATTCAAGCAGGTATAGCTAAAAATGTAGAAGGAGAAGAATTAAAAAGATTAGACTTCTTAACAGAAGAAGAGTATTTAAATATTTTAGATACACTTCCAATGGAAAATCAATATCTAGACAATAATGATCCAAATAAATTCATCGCTAAAATGGGTGCTGAATGTATAATGGACTTATTAGCTAGAACAAATTTAGATACTTTATCTTACGATTTAAGACATAGTGCAAATACAGAAACATCTAAACAACGTAAAACAGAAGCGTTAAAAAGATTACAAGTTGTTGAATCTTTCCGTGAGTCTAACTTGAACCGCGAGAATCGTCCGGAATGGATGATTATGAAAGTAATACCTGTAATTCCGCCAGAATTACGTCCATTAGTTCCTCTTGATGGAGGTCGTTTTGCAACTTCAGATTTAAATGACTTATACAGAAGAGTAATTATACGTAACAACCGTTTAAAAAGATTAGTGGAGATTAAAGCTCCAGAAGTTATCTTAAGAAACGAAAAACGTATGTTACAAGAATCGGTAGATTCATTATTTGATAACACACGTAAAGCATCTGCTGTAAAAACAGAATCAAACAGACCATTAAAATCATTATCAGATTCCCTTAAAGGTAAACAAGGACGTTTCCGTCAAAACTTACTCGGTAAACGTGTCGATTATTCGGCGCGTTCGGTAATTGTTGTTGGACCTGAATTGAAATTATTCGAATGTGGTATCCCTAAAGATATGGCTGCCGAACTATACAAACCTTTCGTAATCCGTAAATTGATTGAAAGAGGAATTGTAAAAACAGTAAAATCAGCTAAAAAAATAATCGATAAAAAAGAGCCAGTAGTTTGGGACATCCTTGAAAATGTAATTAAAGGACATCCAGTATTGCTGAATCGTGCTCCTACTTTACACAGACTTGGAATCCAAGCATTCCAACCAAAATTAATTGAAGGAAAAGCAATCCAATTGCACCCTTTAGTGTGTACGGCGTTTAATGCCGATTTTGATGGAGATCAGATGGCGGTGCATTTACCATTAGGACCAGAAGCTATTTTGGAAGCACAATTGTTAATGTTGGCTTCTCACAATATCTTGAATCCAGCAAATGGTGCTCCAATTACAGTCCCTTCTCAAGACATGGTGCTTGGTCTTTATTATATGACCAAAGAGCGTTTGTCAACTCCAGAACACAAAATCTTAGGGGAAGGTTTGACGTTTTATTCTGCAGAAGAAGTAAACATTGCTTTGAATGAAGAGAAATTAGAATTGAATGCTCGTGTAAGAATTAGAGCGAAAGATTTTAATGAAAACGGCGAATTAGTATATAAAATTATACAAACTACAGCGGGTAGAGTTATCTTTAACGAGGTAGTTCCAGAAGCTGCAGGATACATCAATGAAGTATTGACCAAAAAATCGCTTCGTGATATCATCGGAAAAATCCTAAGTGTTACCAACGTACCAACTACGGCAGCTTTCCTTGACAACATGAAAGATATGGGTTACAAATTTGCCTTCAAAGGTGGTTTGTCATTCTCATTGGGAGATATTAGAATCCCAGAACAAAAAACACAACTTATTGCTGATGCACGTGTTCAGGTAGAAGGAATTTCTGCTAACTATAACATGGGACTCATCACCAATAACGAGCGTTACAATCAGGTTATTGATATCTGGACTTCTGCCAATGCACAGTTAACAGAATTAGCGATGAAAAATATCCGTGAAGACCAACAAGGTTTCAACTCGGTGTATATGATGCTTGACTCTGGCGCAAGGGGTTCTAAAGAACAAATTCGTCAGTTAACCGGTATGCGTGGTTTGATGGCTAAGCCAAAAAAATCAACTGCTGGTGGTGGAGAAATTATTGAAAATCCAATTCTTTCCAACTTTAAAGAAGGTCTTTCTATCTTAGAATACTTTATTTCTACGCACGGTGCACGTAAAGGATTGGCGGATACCGCTTTGAAAACGGCTGATGCTGGTTACTTGACTCGTAGATTACATGATGTTTCTCAAGACGTTATTGTAAACATGGTAGATTGTGGAACGCTAAGAGGAATTGAAGTTTCTGCTTTAAAGAAAAATGAAGAAATAGTTGAAACATTAGGAGAAAGAATTTTAGGACGCGTTGCTCTTCAAGATGTAATTAATCCATTAAATTCAGAAATTCTAGTTCATGCAGGAGAACAAATTACAGAAGCAAAAATGAGAATTATACAAGATTCTCCTATTGAAAAAGTAGAAGTTCGTTCGCCATTAACTTGTGAAGCCGAAAAAGGTATATGTGCTAATTGTTATGGTAGAAACCTTGCAACTGGTAGAATGACTCAAATTGGTGAAGCAGTTGGTGTAATTGCAGCTCAATCTATTGGAGAACCTGGAACACAGTTAACATTACGTACATTCCACGTTGGAGGTACTGCTGGTAACATTTCAGAAGAATCTAATATTGTTACTAAATTTAAAGGCAGACTAGAAATAGAAGACCTTAAAATAGTTAAAAGCGAAGATGCCGAAGGTAATACAGTTAACATTGTAATCTCTCGTTCTTCAGAATTAAAATTAGTAGATGAAAACACAGGCATTTTATTAAATACTCATAACATACCTTACGGTTCTACTATCTTTGTTAAAGACGGTCAAATTGTAGATAAAGCAACAGTAATCTGTAAATGGGATCCATATAATGGTGTAATTATTTCAGAATTTGCTGGAAAAATTGCTTACGAAGATTTAGAACAAGGTTATTCTTACCAAGTTGAAATAGATGAGCAAACAGGTTTTCAAGAAAAAGTAATTTCTGAAGGAAGAAATAAAAAATTAATTCCAACATTATTAATTTACGGTAAAGATGGAGAACTAATACGTTCTTATAACTTACCTGTTGGAGCTCACTTAATGGTAGAAAATGGCGAAAAAATTAAAGCAGGCAAAATACTTGTTAAAATTCCGAGACGTTCTTCTAAATCTGGTGATATTACCGGAGGTTTACCAAGAATTACAGAGTTGTTAGAAGCTCGTAATCCTTCGAATCCTGCTGTAGTTACAGAAATTGATGGAGTTGTTTCTTTCGGAAAAATAAAAAGAGGTAATCGTGAGATTATTATTGAATCTAAGTTTGGCGAAATTAGAAAGTATTTAGTTAAACTTTCTAATCAAATATTAGTTCAAGAAAATGATTTTATTAGAGCTGGTATGCCATTATCTGACGGAGCAATTACTCCAGAAGATATTTTAAGAATTCAAGGACCATCTGCTGTTCAACAGTATTTAGTTAACGAAATTCAAGAAGTATACCGTTTGCAAGGAGTAAAAATTAACGATAAGCACTTTGAGGTAGTTATTCGTCAAATGATGCGTAAAGTTAGAGTACAAGATCCAGGAGATACTTTATTTTTAGAAGAACAATTAGCTCATACCAAAGATTTTATTATAGAAAACGATAAATTATACGGTATGAAGGTTGTTGAAGAAGTAGGCGATTCTCAAAGATTAAAAGCGGGACAAGTAATTTCTCCAAGAGAATTAAGAGACGAAAATTCTATTTTAAAACGTGAAGATAAAAAGTTAGTAATAGCTCGTGATGTTATAACAGCAACAGCTACTCCAGTTCTTCAAGGTATTACAAGAGCTTCGCTTCAAACTAAATCATTTATATCTGCAGCTTCTTTCCAAGAAACAACTAAAGTATTAAATGAAGCAGCTGTAGCAGGCAAAATAGATTATTTAGAAGGTCTTAAAGAAAATGTAATTGTTGGTCATAGAATTCCTGCAGGTACAGGTATGAGAAAATACGATAATATTATTGTAGGATCTAAAGAAGACTATAACCAATTAATGGCTTCTAAAGAAGAATATAATTATTAATATTCGGATTTATTAGAATAAATATAACCAAAAACCTAACAAATTTATTTATGTTAGGTTTTTTTAAATTAAATACAAATGGATAATAACAACCAACAAGGTCAAATTAATATAGAACTTGACGAAAAAATTGCAGAAGGCATATACTCTAATTTAGCAATAATTAATCATTCTCACTCTGAGTTTGTATTAGACTTTGTTGCTTTAATGCCTGGAGTTCCTAAGGCTAAAGTAAAAGCTAGAATAATATTAACTCCTCAACACGCTAAAAGATTATTAAGTGCAATAGCAGAAAATATTAGCAGATTTGAGGCAGCTTATGGCGAAATTAAAGATTCTGAGCAACCACAAATTCCTATAAATTACGGAACTGCCGGTCAAGCATAATATAATTAAAATTTTATTTTAATCTAATAACTAAACTTTCTATTAACTAGTGCCACACGAAAGATTCGTGCGGTAGCGAGGGACAATTTAATAAAGTTAATTTGATAATTCTTGAAACTTTTTCCTAAACGCTAACGGTCTTAAAATATTCGGAAATATTTCCTTTGTTCCGCCAGTCCCGACAATTCTAATTGTTCCGTAGCCCAGTATTCGTCCTAAAATACCTTGGTCAACATTTACACTCTCAATTTTGCTGAGGTTCATTTCAAATGTCCGTCTGCTGATTAAACCTGTCTTGATAATGACACGCTTATTAGTTATTGCAAATTCGTCTGTATATTTGTCAATTATTGGCGCAATAAATAATGTCAGGATTGCTCTAAGGTTGCAGAATATTATCCAATGATAAGTTGTTTCAAATTCGACTTGTTCGTCTTTTACCAGATTGTTGTTTATGTATTTTCCCATTTTCTTTTTATTTAAGTTGATAATTATGTGATTTTCTAAAATTTTCTCCAACGGTTATATACGGCGTTAGGCAACGTTTTTATCCGCGTATTTTATTATTTCGTTCAGTTCCTTTTCTTTATTTTCTTTTTCCTCTTCGATATCATAATTATCTTGAATTCCGAGCCAGAATTTGGCAGAGTTTCCAAAATATTTGCTCAATCGCAAAGCCGTGTCCGCTGTAATTCGACGATTACCTTTTATGATTTCCGAAATTCGGGTCTGCGGTATTTTTAGGTCTTTTGAAAGTCGATATGCGGTAATTTCTAAAGGCTCAAGAAATTCGTAATTCAAGATCTCTCCAGGATGTACATTTGATAACTTTTTCATTTTTTTTCTTTTTTAGTGATAATCAATTATTTCCACTTCACTTGAGGTTCCTTTGTCCCAAATAAATATAATTCTCCATTGTTTGTTAATCCGAATACTGTAAAATTCGCTTAATTTCCCAGCCAGTTTTTCAAGTCGGTTTGATGGCGGAATATTCTATCCATAATATCTATATGCTCTTCTAAAACCAGAATCTACTGCTTCTTGAATTGTAAAAGCATAAAACTCATTTTTTTTATTGATTTTAGTTCTATCATATTGTTGGTCAAAAGGTAAGTGGTAAATTAATGATTCATAGTCATATTCATCACGATTTATATTGCATTTAATTCTAGGAAATTCTTTCAAGGGAATATTCTCATTTACGATAACTCCTAATCTTTTTGCAAATTTTTTCGCAGAATTAGACAATTGAATATTTGTCATAAATACAGGTTTTATCGTAATATTTTCAGGTAAATCCATTCCATATTCTATTGTAGTTCCAAATAGCTGTGTAATATGTTTTTCATGAATGACTTTGTCCTGCGACCAATATTTACACTGTATTACATGATGAATACGTCCTTTAATTGCGATTAAATCACGTCCCATGTCATATAGTTTTTTTTCCATTCCAATATACTCCACGTCCCAATTATCCTTTTCATAAAGGATTCCGCAATATAATTCATAGTCTCGTCCAATTTGCCATTTTGACTTTTGACCTTTAATGTATCTATCTAGTGCTAGTTGATTTCTTTCATTTGTGGAAAGTTTTGAATATTCTTCTTTGGAAACATAAAACTGAACTCTGTCATAATCATCTTGTAATGTTTCAATATTGGCAACATCTTCAAGTTGTTTAATAGAATCGAAATCATCTACATAATTTGAGAGTTCTGGAAAGAGCTGTAATAACATCTCATACTTATACATCATTTGCCTACACTGTTCCAAGTATATTTTGCTTTCGCTTTTAAGTTCTTTTATTCTAAGCGCTTCTTTTTTTGCTGGATGACTTTTGGTTCTTAAATAATGACTCGAAATGTCATATTGAATAAGTAGAAAATCAGAATAGAGTGTCGTTATTTTTGAAACCGATTCATTGTCACGTGATTTTAGATTGTTAAACAATTCATCTTTTTCTGAAATACCTTTCTTTAGAAATTCGATTTCGGTTCCTAATTCTGAAATATTTTTTTCAAGATTAGAATTATCTTTCTTTAGAGATTCGATTTCGTTACTTAGTTCTGAAATATTTTTTTCAAGATTAGAGTTATCTTTCTTTTGTTCATATAATTCATTTCGAAGTTTTTCTCGCGGAGCATTTATTTTAGTAGAAATCAAATTGTACAAATAAATAATTAAATTTATCCCAGCTATTATTCCTATTATTCCTATAATTATATACATTCCTTTTTTATTTAATTGCAACTTACCTTAAATTCAGTCTAAAGTAAGTAATTTTTTACAAATTCTTTATTTTTTTGATTTCTTTTTCGGTGGTTTTAGTGAAGGTGTATTGCCTGGTGTTTCTTTATTATCTCGTTGACGTTTATCTGGTTCGCCTGTTGATATTGCAATTCTTTTAGGTCCTGGTTTAAGTGCCATAATGTAAATTTATAAATGATTAATATTATTCATTTTAGTCTATTGTTAAATTCTTTTTTTTAGGTTGCAATTTATATTCAATGTACTAGATACAATAAGTAAATCTCTGTTTAAATGATGTTTATAAAGAGAATATCCAGTAAATTCATCGTTAAATGTGATTTCGAAATTATCATAGAATACATTATTTTCAGAAATTACAATTTTAATTTCTTTAATTATGCTTTTCATGTTCTCATTTGTATATTCAAAACAACTTTCTTCGGTCATTTCAATGCTTGGTATAAAAGTAACTTTTATAGGTTCTGTATACATACCTGTTTCATATACAGAAATATCCTGTGAATTTTCACAGTAACCAATTAAAAGTTTTCCTTCATTAAATGTTATTTCTTTTTGCATTTTTGAAATGTTAAATTATTTATACAAAGATATTCATTAATTGAAAAATGATTTCATTTAGTTATTGACATAAAATTTTAATTGTTAACTATTTACAGTGCTTTTCTGTGGTTTCTGCGAATTGCTGTCGCACAACTTACTTATATCTATACCTTTGCCTTATCTATATTATTAATTTAGGTGTTTTTATTGTTTTTTTTATAGATATGTAAAGCTAAACTTTTGCTTGAATAAAACGAGAGATAGCTTTAAAATATTTTAAAAACAAATTAAACTACTAACCTGAGTTCGATTATTAACTTGGTCATTTTATATAAGTTGTGATTTTCCTGCAAGGTTTTCGAAACCTTGTAGGTGTTAAATTCTTAAAATTGATACCTACAAGGTCAAAAAGAGACCTTGCAGGAAATTAAAAAATCGACTTATACTATAATAATCAACATTTTAAGGTTTAAATATTAATCGAACACAAGTTACTACACCTTAAGAAAAGGAGCATGGGAGATATTTGTTTTCTCTTTTTAATTTTATTAATAGATAAGTGTTTAATAAAATAAACGGAAGCACTGTAAATAATTGCGATTTATTTAAAAGTATAATTAAATAAGCACCAATAAAAGCTAGGTTTATGTTGTAAAATAAATTAAGCAGCTTTTTGTTTTTAATAAATTGTAAAAAAACTAAAGCAATAAGTAAAGGGTTAAAAAGCAAAGCATTGTAGTTAAATAAAACTTCGTTGTGGTTAGAATAAAACCCAACACATAACAAAAATAATCCTAAAATACCGCTAATAGTTAGGTAAGAATATGTAATTCTTTTGTTATTAACAACTGCAATTAATACTAAAAAAGCAATTAAAACATACACAGAATTCCACCAATTTGCGATTAATAGTTTTTTATCTTGACTATTTAATGTGTTAGTTTCAAGCACAAAATTTTCTTCTTTAATGTTTAAATTTTCTAAACTTACCATTAATTCTTCTGGTAAGAATAGCTTGTAAGCTGGCAAATCTGTTTTATAGCCAAATAGAATATTAATGCCTAATTTTTCAAAAAACAAGTTGTCTAAAAAAGCATTAATTGTAGATCGATAATCTTCTTTATCAGAGGATTCAATTTTTATAATAGATACATTTTCAAGAACATTTACAACTTTATCTCTTACCATAGTTGTGCAATTTTTATCTATAAACTTATAATTATAATAACGTTCGTTAGAATAAAGAGAATTATTTATTACATCTAATAATTGTTGTTTTTGATAAAGATTAAGGTTTAAAACCTGTTCAAACATGTCTCTATTATCATATTGATATTCGTGTAAAAATGTTTGAAAAGAAGTGTTAGATACAAAATATTGCAAATCTCCTTTAATAAATTTTAAATAAAAATTTGGGGTGTTAAAATCAAAGGTTCCATAGTTATAAACTACATCTAAATTTAAACTATTATCTTTTATTCTAATAGCTGTATGTCCAAATATTGAGTATAATTGGTTGCCACTTCCGCAGGTTAAAATACTAACTTTAGAGCTTTCTGTTAGAATATAAGATTGAGAAAACAAATTTACATTAGTAAAAATCAGAAAAAAGATATAAAATATTGTTTTTTGTTTCATGTTATTATTTAAAAAAACTTAAATCAACTTTAACCGAAAATATGTTAGAATATAGTGCCGCACTTTGATCTCCAATATCTGTTAATGCATAATCTACTTGAATTCCTTTATATTTAAATCCCAGTCCAATATTTGGTTGAAATCCTATTTTTTGAGTATTATCTAATTGAGTTATGTTTTGAAAGTTTCCTATTCCGGTTCTAATAAAAACAACATCTGTATAGCCAAATTCAAACCCTAATGCCGGATCAATACTAACTATATTTGTAGAGATTAAATCGTTTGTTTTTGTAAAACGCATATTTAAATTAAATGCAGTTAGTAAACTGTAGTCATGCCCAAATGTATGTTTTTTTGCTACACCAAAATTAGCTTTAGGAAGTGTAATTTCTGTGTTTTCTGGCAGTTCTGTGTTTTCGCCAGGTATTGCATCTTTTATTTTTTGAAACTCATCTTCATCAATATTCCAAATGTTATAAGTTGTAGTTATATCTCTAAGCATTAAACCAATCATCCAATCGTTTTGGTTAAATTGAAGCCCAAAATCTATTCCAAATCCCCAAGAATTTGCAAAATCCCCAATTATTCTTCTAATTACTTTTGCATTTATTCCGTATTGAAAACCCGGAACAGGCAATTTTCTTGCATAAGAAAATGTAACTCCATAATCTGCTGTAGAAAACAAACTTATTCTGTTATAATCTATGTTTCCGTTATTGTCTATAAGTTGTGTAGTGTTTAAAATATCATCTACACCAAATCTAATTAAAGATATTCCCCAAGCACTTCTATCGTCTATTGGCATAGCAAAACCCGCATAGTCGTATTGCGCAATGTTTGCAAAATAACTAGCATGCATTAAAGAAAACTGCTTGTCTTCTATATTAATTAAACCAGCAGGATTCCAATAGCCAGAATTAACATCTTGCGTATTTGCCGTAACAGCATTAGACATGCCCAATGCAGCAGCATCTACACCAATATTCATAAATTCATTAGAATATTTTCTGATTTGTTGAGAATAAATTACAAATGCAGATAAGAATAGTATTATAGAAAGGTTGTTCTTCAAAGGGTTTTTAATTTTTACAAATATCAATTAAAAATATCAATTAAAAAACGTGTGGGTTTGTAAGTTATTGTGTTAAATTTGTTAAAACAAACTTTAAAGAATGAAAATTAAAAAACATATTCCGAATATTATTACATTATTAAATTTATTTTCTGGTTGTATTGCGTTATTGTTTGCAACTAAACATAATTATAATTTAGCTCTTTTATTTGTTGGAATTGGAATATTTTTCGACTTTTTTGACGGATTTTTTGCAAGAATATTTAAAGTTCAAAGTAATCTTGGGTTGCAATTAGACTCTTTAGCAGACATGGTTACAAGTGGTTTAGTGCCAGGTTTTGTAATGTATTTATTTATAAGCGATCATTTTTCTACATACTATTCTATAAATTACATTGCTCTTTTTGGTTTTGTAATAACTTTAGCGTCTTGTTATAGATTAGCAAAATTTAATATAGATACTAGACAAACAAATTCTTTTATTGGTTTGCCAACTCCAGCTAATGCTTTGTTTATTTTGAGTTTGCCAATTTTATACGAGACTACAGACATTGTGTTTATTAAAGAACTTTTATCTAATTATGTAGTTTTAATTGTAATTTCCTTTTTAAGTGCCTTGATGCTTAATGCAGAAATTATGCTGTTTTCTTTAAAATTTAAAAATTTTACATTTTCTAAAAATAAAATACAAATTGTATTTATATTGCTTTCAATAATTTTGTTGGCTGTTTTAAAGCTTGGCAGTATTCCGATTATTATTTTATCTTATGTTGTTTTGTCTGTTATAAACAATAAGTTTATTAAGTAAAATGAGAAAACTTGTTAGACAAAAACCTTTAACTAGAAGAAACCCAAAAGTTAAAACTTCTTTTATAAATTCTATTATAAACAAAGCCTTAATTGTAATTTTAATACTTTTTATTTCTATAATAGGATTTAAGCTTTTTAAAAGCGATTTAGAATATTACTTAGGGTTTAAATCTGATAAAGTCTTGTCTAATGAGCAAATTAAAATAGAGAAAAAGAGAATAGAATTTTTATTAGACTCTCATATAGATAATGTTTTTGGGTTTGATGTATCAGAATATCAAGATGATATTAAATGGGATGAAGTAGGTTCTATAAATAATACTTATTATTTAAAATTTGTGTTTATTAGAGCAACAGCCGGAAAAGATAAAGTAGATAAAAAGTTTAATACAAATTGGGAGAAATCTAAAAGCAATAAATTTATAAGAGGAGCTTATCATTATTATAGACCAAACGAAAACTCTATAGAACAAGCAAATAATTTTATTAAAACTGTAACTTTAAAAAAAGGCGATTTTCCGCCCGTTTTAGACATAGAGAATTTACCTAAAACCCAATCTATTTCTAATTTAAAAATTGGTTTAAAAAATTGGCTAGATAAAGTAGAAAGTCATTATAATGTTAAACCAATTATTTATACTGGAGAAAGATATTATTTAGATTTTTTAAAAGATGAATTTAAAGAATATCAATTCTGGATTGCAAACTATAACGATTCAGAAATATCTATAAAAGACAATTGGTTGTTTTGGCAGTTTACAGAAAAGGGAGTAGCAAACGGAATTATTGGTCCTGTAGATATTAATATTTACAACGGAACACCAAAAATGTTAAATTATATTTTGATTAATTAGAACTCTAATTTTTTCTTACGAAGCTCAAAATTCTGCCCTAAATATACTTTTCTTACCATTTCATCTTGTGCCAATTCTTCTGGAACACCTGTTTTTAAAATGCCACCTTCAAACATTAAATAGGTTTTGTCTGTAATTGCAAGTGTTTCTTGAACATTATGGTCTGTTATTAAAATACCAATATTTTTATTTTTTAATTGAGCAATAATTCTTTGTATATCTTCAACAGCAACAGGATCTACACCAGCAAAGGGCTCATCTAAAAGTATAAATTTTGGGTCTGTTGCTAGAGCTCTAGCAATTTCTGTTCTTCTTCTTTCTCCTCCAGAAAGTAAATCACCTCTATTGGTTCTAATATGTTCTAAGCTAAATTCGTCTATTAAGCTTTCCATTTTTGCAACTTGTTCTTCTTTGCTTAAATTAGTTAATTGTAAAACACTTAAAATGTTATCTTCGATGCTTAATTTTCTAAAAACAGAAGCTTCTTGAGCCAAATATCCAATACCGTGTTGAGCTCTTTTATACATCGGAAAATCTGTAATATCTTTATCGTCTAAAAAAATTTTTCCTTTGTTAGGTTTTACTAATCCAACAATCATGTAAAAAGAAGTTGTTTTACCAGCTCCATTTGGACCTAATAATCCAACAATTTCTCCTTGGTTAACTTCTACAGAAACGCCTTTTACAACACTTCTGCCTTTATAAATTTTTACAATATTTTCGGCTCTTAATTTCATGTTTTTAAAGTTACAAAGTAACTAAGTATTTAGGCAGCAAATTAACAAATTATCGTTTAAACTACTAAACGATTTAACAATTATTTAGTTTTTTCTAAAGCTTCCCAAAATTCGTAAGCTCTTCTTAAATGCGGAATAACAATTGTACCACCAACAAGAGTAGCAATTCCCATTGCTTCCATTATTTCTTGTTTGTTAATTCCGTTTTTATAACTATTTTCTAAATGATATTTAATACAATCATCGCATCTTAAAACAGTAGAGGCAACTAATCCTAGTAATTCTTTAGTTTTAGCATCTAAAGCACCTTCTGCATAAGCATTAGTATCTAAATTAAATATTCTTTTAATTATTAAATTGTTGTCTGCTAATAATTTGTCGTTCATTTTAGAACGATATTCGTTAAAATCTTCTACTATATTTGACATATTTTTTTTTTAAATAGATTGTTTTTTTTCTTTTTTCTGGATTAACACACTAATTAAAATACTTATTTCATAAAGCAACATAATTGGTATTGATACTATTATTTGACTAATAACATCTGGAGGAGTAATAATTGCAGCTATTATTAATATTATAATAAAAGTATATTTTCTGTATTTTCTTAGAGAAGCAGGCGTTACAATACCAAGTTTAGTTAAAAAATAAATTAAAATTGGCAGCTCAAACATTAGCCCAGAAGCTATTACAGATGTTTTAATCATACTTGTATAAGATTCTAGGTTAAACTCATTTATAATTTCTGGACTAGCATTAAATGTTCCGAAAAAATACACAGATAACGGGGTTATTATAAAATACCCGAATAAAACGCCTAAAAAGAATAGTAATGATGATGTAACTAAAAATGCTAAAGCATGTTTCTTTTCTTTATCGTATAAAGCCGGACTAATAAACCTCCATAATTCCCATAATAGAAAAGGAAAACCAACTATAAAACCAACTGTTATACATGTCCAAATTAAAAACGAAACTTGACCACCCATACTTGTGTTCTGAATTATAAAAGGCATTTCTGCATTACAAATTGCAACATCACTTAGCCCGAAAGACTTAGATATTTCGCAGAAAAACCTGTATGTAATAAAGTTTGGGTCTTTTGGACCAAATAATATTTTTTCGAAAATAAAATCGCTTACAAAAAAAGCAGCTCCGGCTATTATTAATATTGCTAATGTGCTTCTAATTAACAACCATCTTAGTTCTTCTAGATGATCTAAAAAAGACATTTCTTTAATTTTTTTATTTGCCATTATACAATTCCTTCTTTTAAAATATCGTGTAAATGTATAATACCTTTGTATTCTCCGTTTTCAGAAATTATAAGTTGTGTTATAGAAAAATCTTCCATAATGTTTAAAGCATCAATAACCATATCTGTTGGTTTCATCATTTTAGGGTTAATCGTCATAATATCTTTTGCAACAATATCTTTTATAGAGTCGTTTTTACTTAACATTCTTCTAATATCACCATCTGTAATAATTCCGATTATTTTGTTGTTTTCTACAACAGCACAAACGCCTAATCTTTTTTCAGAAATCTCAAAAATTACTGTTTTTATATTTGTTTCTGGCGAAACTGCAGGCTTTTTAACATCGTCTAACATATCCATAATTCTAAGCAACAATTTTTTCCCTAAAGCTCCACCAGGATGATATTTGGCAAAATTTTCGGTTGTAAAGTTATTTAAATCCATTAAACAAACAGCTAAACAATCTCCCATTACCAATTGAGCAGTTGTGCTATTTGTAGGAGCTAAATTATTAGGACAAGCTTCAGATTCTACTGTAGTGTCTAATACAAATTGTGCATTTTTAGCTAAAAAAGAGGTTAAATTACCTGTTATAGCTATTAAAGTATTACCATATTTATTTAAAATAGGAACTAAAACTTTAATTTCTGGACTGTTTCCGCTTTTAGAAATACATATTACAATATCATTAGGTTGTACCATTCCTAAGTCACCATGAACCGCTTCCGATGCATGTAAAAACATAGATGGAGTTCCAGTAGAATTAAGGGTTGCAACTATTTTTTGAGCAATAATTGCACTTTTGCCTATACCGGTTACAACTAATCTGCCTTTAGAATTATAAATTAATTCGACAGTTTTAACAAAATCATCGGTTAATAATTCTGATAGATTTGCAATGGACTGACTCTCAGATAGTATTGTTTTTTTTGCTACAGCTAGAATATTTGTTCTTGAATTCAAAACGATTGTATTTAAAATTTGTAAGTATTAAAGATTGTTGTATATTTATACTTGCAAATTTAATTAAAATACCTAAACATTATAATGAATTCCAACGAAATTGATATTCATAAAGAATTAAAGAAGTATTTTGGGTTTAACCAATTCAAAGGGCTACAAGAACAAGTAATAAAAAGCTTATTAAATAAAATAAATACTTTTGTTATAATGCCAACCGGAGGAGGCAAGTCTTTATGCTATCAATTACCTGCGTTAACACAAGAAGGCACTGCAATTGTTGTTTCTCCTTTAATAGCTTTAATGAAAAATCAAGTAGATGCTATTAGAAGCATTTCGTCTGAAGATGGTATAGCTCACGTATTAAATTCCTCATTAAATAAAACAGAAATTGCTCAAGTTAAAAAAGATATTGTTTCTGGAATTACAAAATTATTATATGTTGCACCAGAATCTTTAGCTAAAGTAGATTATATAGAGTTTTTAAAAACTGTTAAAATATCATTTATTGCAATTGATGAGGCTCATTGTATTTCTGAATGGGGTCATGACTTTAGACCTGAATATAGAAACCTTAAAAATATAATTAAAACTTTAGGTAATTTACCAGTTATTGGTTTAACGGCAACTGCAACACCAAAAGTTCAAGAAGATATATTAAAAAACCTTGAAATGACTGATGCTAAAACTTTTAAAGCATCTTTTAATAGACCAAACTTATATTACGAAATAAGATCAAAAACTAAAAATATTGAAAGTGATATAATTAAATTTATCAGACAAAATAAAGGGAAATCTGGAATAATTTACTGTTTAAGCAGAAAAAAAGTTGAAGAAATTGCACAAGTTCTGCAAGTAAATGGTATAAGTGCTGTTCCATACCATGCTGGATTAGACGCAAAAACAAGAGTAAGACATCAAGATATGTTTTTAATGGAAGACGTAGATGTAGTTGTTGCAACAATTGCTTTTGGTATGGGAATAGATAAGCCAGATGTTAGATTTGTTATACATCACGATATACCTAAATCTTTAGAAAGTTATTACCAAGAAACAGGTAGAGCTGGTAGAGATGGAGGAGAAGGACATTGTTTGGCTTATTACTCTTATAAAGATGTAGAAAAACTTGAGAAATTTATGTCTGGAAAACCAATTGCAGAACAAGAAATTGGTTATGCATTGTTACAAGAAGTAGTTGCATATGCAGAAACATCTATATCTAGAAGAAAATTTTTACTTCATTATTTTGGAGAAGAATTTGACCTAGAAACAGGCGAAGGTGCAGATATGGATGATAATGTAAGAAATCCAAAAATAAAAACAGAAGCAAAAGATGATGTTGTAAAACTTTTAAATGTTGTAAAAAAGACAAAAGATTCGTTTAAAACTAAAGAAATTATTTTTGCAACAATTGGGAAATTAAACGCAATAATTAAATCTCATAAAACAGATACTCAACCATTTTTTGGATGTGGGAAAGATAAAGACGATAAATATTGGATGGCTTTAGTCAGACAAGTTTTAGTATCTGGATTCTTAACAAAAGACATTGAAACCTATGGTGTTTTAAAAATTTCTGATGCTGGAGAGAATTTTTTACTTAAGCCAGTATCTTACTTAATGACAGAAGATCACGAATATAATATTGATGATGACGACTCTATTATAACAGCATCTAAATCGTTTGGAACTGCAGACGAAGCTTTAATGGTAATGCTAAAAGATTTAAGAAAAAAAGAAGCTAAAAAAATTGGAGTTCCTCCTTTTGTTGTTTTTCAAGATCCTTCACTAGAAGACATGGCTTTAAAATACCCAATTAACTTAGATGAGTTAGGTGGCGTTCATGGTGTTGGAGAAGGTAAAGCAAAAAAATATGGCAAGCCTTTTGTTGAGTTAATTGCTAGATATGTAGATGATAACGATATAACAAGACCAGATGATTTAGTAGTTAAATCTACGGGTGTTAATTCTGCAAATAAGCTGTACATTATTCAAAACATTGATAGAAAGTTACCGTTAAGCGACATTGCATCTGCTAAAGGCTTTTCTATGGATAATTTGCTTAAAGAAATGGAGCAAATTGTATATTCAGGAACTAAGCTTAATATAAAATATTGGATAGACGATATTTTAGACGATGATCAACAAGAAGAAATTCACCAATATTTTATGGAATCTGAAACAGATAAAATAGACGATGCCTTAAAAGAATTTGAAGGTGATTATGATATAGAAGAACTTCGTTTAATGCGAATAAAGTTTATAAGCGAAGTTGCAAACTAATAAAAAATGCTCAAATTTTTTCTAAGCATTTTTTACTCTTCATATAATTCTCCTCTATGTGGTTTTAAAGTATCTCTAACACTAATCATGTTTTCATCGGTTACAACCATAAAAGCAATAGCGTGCATTTCGTTATAAACAGTAAACCCTGTAATATTTAAAGGCAGTTTTTCTATTAATATAAATTCTTTTAAATGTACTTCATGGTGTTCTGCAGTTTTTTTAGACGCAGGTCCTCTAAAATCCCATATAAGTTTAATTTTTCTTGGCATTTATAAATAATTTCTTGATTTTTAACTTAATTAAAACATTTGTAAAACATATAAATATAAATCAGGAAGCAAAGGTACATTCTTTTTGTAATAGTAATAACCCTTTTATTTAAAGGTATTTCTCAAAATAATTACATAGTAACTTTAAAAGTTGTAGATGTTATTGATAATAGTTTGATTACGATATATCCAAACCCTACAAATAATGTATTAAATGTTTTTTTATTTAACAGAATCCTAAAAACACACTTATCTTTAATATTAATTCTTACATTTGAGATGTATAGTAAAAAATTTAAAAAAAATGACAAGATATAACCATCTAATAAGTCTTTTATTTATTTTATTATTCTCAAGTAGTTTTGCTCAAAAATTAAGTAAAATTGAGAATAAAATAGTAAAAGATATTAAACAAGAAATGCCAAGCACTATTAGCTTTTTAAAAGAAACAGTTAATATTAATAGCGGAACTTTTAATACTATAGGAGTAAAAAAAGTAAGTTCTTTATATAAAGACGAGTTAGAAAAATTGGGTTTTACAGTAGAGTGGATTACAATGCCAGATTCGTTAAAAAGAGCTGGACATTTAGTAGCTTATAGAAAAGGGACAAAAGGTAAAAGGTTGTTTTTAATAGGTCATTTAGATACTGTTTTTGAGCTTGATATGCCAGAAAATCCTTTTAGAATGATTAACGACAGTATAGCAACTGGTCAAGGTGTTAACGACATGAAAGGCGGAAATACACTAATCATAGCTTCATTAAAAGCATTACATAAAAATAAATTACTAGATAATACAAGTATAACAGTTTACTTAACTGGAGACGAAGAAAACGCTGGAGATCCACACGAAATTAGTAGAGGAGATTTTATAGAAAGAGCAAAAAAACATGATATTGCATTGGGTTTCGAAACTGCTTCAGGAATGAATATTGTTGCAACAGCAAGACGTGGTTCTAGCGGTTGGAAACTAGTAGTAAATGGAGAACAAGCACATTCATCGGCAATATTTAGAAAACCAGGGTTTGGTTCTATTTACGAAGCAACAAGAATTATAAACGAGTTTAGGCTTCAATTAAGTAACGAACCATATCTAACTTTTAATCCTGGCGTAATAATGGGTGGTTCAGAAATGAGTTACAAAGATGAATTACAAGGAGGTCAAGTTTATGGTAAAACAAATATAATTGCACCTCAAACTATTGTTTTAGGAGATTTAAGGTTTTTAACCGAAGATCAAAAAAATAAAGCAAGAGATGTTATGAGTGCAATTGTAAAAAATAATCTTCCTGGAACAAGTGCAAAAATTTATTTTAACGATGGTATTCCTTCTATGCCGCCAACTGTTGGTAACGAAAACTTAGTTAAAGTAGTTAGCAATGTTAGTATTGCTTTAGGCTTAGGAGAAGTTAATGCAGGAAATCCAGGTGCTAGAGGTGCTGGAGATATTTCTTATGTTGCAAATTATTTAGATTGTTTAGACGGACTTGGAGTTTCTGGAGCAGGAGCTCATACAAATAACGAGACAATAAACATGAACGAGTTTCCAAGATTAATAGAAAGAGCTGCTTTGGTAATTTATAGATTAACTAGATAAGTTTTAAAAAATAAATACTTTTAAAAGGTTTAGTTTATGCTAAACTTTTTTTAATAATAGACTTTCTTTTTTTTAAATTAAATTTGCATAAAAAACAATAATGCCAAAAGAATTACTTTTTCAAGTATCGCCAGAAACAGCATCAAACAAAGTTTTAATTAAAGAACATGTAGCTAAATTAATGCACATTTCTGTTAAAGAAATTAAACAAGTTTCTGTTCTAAAACGCTCTATAGATGCTAGGCAAAAAGCTATAAAAATTAATTTAAAAGCAAATGTTTATTTTTTAGATGATGAGATAATTGAGCAACCTATAGAGTTGCCAAATTATAAAGATGTTTCTAATTCTAAAGAAGTAATTATAGTTGGTGCTGGACCAGCCGGTTTATTTGCAGCATTGCAATTAATAGAATTGGGGTTAAAACCAATTGTTTTAGAAAGAGGTAAAGACGTAAGAGGAAGAAGAAGAGACTTAAAAGCTATAAATGTAGATCATATTGTTAACGAAGATAGCAACTATTGCTTTGGCGAAGGTGGAGCTGGTACATATTCTGACGGAAAACTATATACTAGATCTAAAAAAAGAGGAGATATAGATAGAATATTACAACTTTTAGTGGCTTTTGGTGCAGCTCCAGATATTATGGTAGAAGCTCATCCTCATATCGGAACCAATAAATTACCTCAAATAATTCAAGACATTCGCGAAAAAATTAAAGAGTTTGGCGGACAAGTTTTATTTGAAACCAAAGTAACCGATTTTATTATTAAAAACAATGAAATTAATGGTGTTGTAATTCAAAACGGTGATAAAATTTTATCTAACAAATTAATTTTAGCAACAGGACATTCGGCTCGTGATATTTTTGAATTACTTTATCAAAAAAACATATTTATAGAAGCAAAGCCATTTGCTCTTGGAGTTCGTGCAGAACATCCACAAGAATTAATAGATAAAATTCAATATTCGTGTGATTATAGAGGCGAATTTTTACCTCCAGCTCCTTATAGCATTGTAAAACAAGTTAACGGTAGAGGTATGTATTCTTTTTGCATGTGTCCTGGTGGCGTTATTGCTCCTTGTGCAACTAGTCCGGGTGAGGTTGTTACAAACGGTTGGTCGCCTTCTAAAAGAGACCAAGCAACTGCAAATTCGGGAATTGTGGTCGAATTAAAACTAGAAGATTTTAAACCTTTTGAGAAATTTGGTCCACTTGCCGGAATGGAATTTCAAAAAAGTATAGAACAAAAAGCATGGCAATTAGCAGGAGAAACTCAAAGAGTTCCAGCTCAAAGAATGGTAGATTTTACACAATCTAAAGTTTCAAGTTCTATTTCAAAAACATCTTATGTTCCTGGAACAACATCCGTAGAATTAGGACAAGTTTTCCCAAGTTTTATTACTCAAACTTTAAGAGAAGGGTTTATTCAATTCGGAAAATCTATGAGAGGATATTTAACAAACGAAGCAATTTTACATGCTCCAGAAAGTAGAACTTCATCTCCAGTTAGAATTCCGAGAGATTCTTTTTCGTTAGAACATCTTCAAATTAAAGGATTATATCCTTGCGGAGAAGGTGCTGGTTATGCTGGCGGAATTATATCGGCTGCAATAGATGGTGAGAAATGTGCAATTAAAATAGCAGAATCTTTATAGTTTTATTATTAATGCGAATCAAGGGTTGAAAATACTTATTATTGTGCCGTTAGGCACTAAATATTGGTAAAAAAAGAATCTGCATAAATTTGGCGTGCCGTAGGTACGCAACTTTTTATAGGAATCTATTGCTGTTGCAATAATCTACGGCACGCTAATACATTTTAAACTGAATTACCACCAATATTTAGTGCCTAATGGCACATTTGAACTCTTGATTCGTATTATTACTTTTTCTTTCTAATGTTTCTTTTTTTAGCTGTTGGTATAGCTTTTATTTTAACAAAAATATGTTTAATATTGCCTTTTCCAGAATCTCTTTCGTCAACCTCCAAGTGTTCATTTAAAGATTTTATAAGTGGTGTAAGTTTAACAAAACCATAATTTCTAGGGTCAAAATCTGGTTTCTTTTTATTAATTAATGCACCAACTGCTGCAAGTAATGCCCAACCATCATCTTCTATTAAATCTTCTACAGATGTTTTTATTAAATTAATAAATTTAGCATCTATAGTGTCAAATTTAGATTCGGTAGTGTTTGGTTCAATAGTGTTTGGTTCTGTTGTTTTTACAATTTCTTTTTTACGAATAGAAACAGGACCTAAAATTTCTAGATAAATAAATTTATCACAAGCAACTATAAATGGTTTTGGCGTTTTCTTTTCTCCAATACCAATTACTAACATTCCAGATTCTCTTATTCTGGTTGCTAATCTAGTAAAATCGCTGTCGCTAGAAACTAAGCAAAAACCATCTACTCTTTCGCTATGTAAAATATCCATAGCATCAATTATCATGGCAGAATCTGTTGCGTTTTTCCCAGAAGTATAACTATATTGTTGTATTGGTGTAATGGCGTGTTCTAGCAAAGCAGGTTTCCAGCCAGATACAGTAGGTTTGGTCCAATCTCCATATATTCTTTTAATTGTTGGAGTTCCTAATTTTGCAATTTCATCTAACATTCCTTTAATGTTAGAATAAGGTATATTATCGGCATCTATTAAAACGGCAAGCTTTAAATCGTTTGGTGTTTTCATTCTTTTATAAAATTATTTTCGGTCTAAGATAAAGAATTGTAAACAAAATAAAATCTTATACGTAATAAAAGAGTTAAAATAGAACTTTTTGTACCTTTGAAATTCCATTTTTAGACAATGATAGAAGAAAAAGTAATACTTGTAAATACAAAAGACGAACAAATAGGATTAATGCAAAAACTTGAAGCTCATGAAAAAGCTTTGCTTCATAGAGCATTTTCTGTTTTTGTTATAAACGATAAAAACGAAGTTATGCTGCAGCAAAGAGCAAAGCATAAATACCATTCGCCTTTATTGTGGACAAATACATGTTGTAGTCATCAACGAGAAGGCGAAACAAATATTCAGGCTGGAACAAGAAGATTACAAGAAGAAATGGGCTTTACAGTAGATTTAAAAGAGCTTTTTAGCTTTATTTATAAAGCACCTTTTGATAATGGCTTAACAGAACACGAACTAGACCATGTAATGATTGGCTATTCTACTAATGAGCCAGTTATAAATCCAGATGAGGTAGAAAGCTGGAAATGGATGGATATAGATAAAATAAAAAAAGACATGCTATTAAATCCAGAAATTTATACGGTTTGGTTTAAAATTATTTTCGATAAATTTTATCACTATCTTCAACAACATAAAAATTAATTAAATGAAAGTAACTGTTTCTAGAAAAGCACATTTTAACGCAGCTCATAGATTATATAGAAAAGACTGGACAGATGAGCAAAACCAAAGTGTTTTTGGTAAATGTAACAATCCAAACTTTCACGGTCATAATTACGATTTAATTGTAAGTGTTACCGGAGAAATTAATGAACAAACGGGTTATGTTATTGATTTAAAAATTCTAAAAGACATTATTTATAACGAAATAGAACTTGCTTTTGATCATAAAAACCTAAATTTAGATGTAGAAGAATTTTTTAATTTAAATCCAACTGCAGAAAACATTTCTGTTGTAATTTGGAATAAAATTAGAAATAAAATCGATTCAAAATTTGATTTAGAAGTTACTTTGTATGAAACACCTCGTAATTATGTAACCTATAAAGGATTATAAATGAGTGTAGAAATAGGAGATAAAATACCAGATTTTGAATTATTTGACGCTTTTGGTCAGCTTTTTAAGAGCAATTTAGTAATTGGTAAAAAAATTGCTGTAATTTATTTTTATCCAAAAGATGACACACGAACTTGCACAATTCAGGCTTGTTCTTTTAGAGATAATTATCAAAATTTTAAAGATTTAGGAGCAGAAGTTATTGGTATAAGTGGAGACAATATTTTATCTCATTTACAATTTCAAAATAAATATAATTTACCTTTTACATTATTGTCTGATACAAAAAATGTGGTTAGAAGAGCATTTGGAGTTTCTAAAGATTTTTTAGGGTTAATTCCTGGCAGAGCTACTTATGTAGTTGATAAAGAAGGTGTAATTGTAATGAAATTTGACAGTACTTCTGGAGAAATTCATATACAAAAGGCTTTAGAAGCAATAAAAAACATGGTTTAATGAATGTACATTTTTATCCGTTATCTTTTAATGAAATATTAAAAGATAGAATTTGGGGAGGAACCAAACTTAAAGATTATTTAGGTAAAGAAATAGTTTCTAAAGAAACAGGAGAAAGCTGGGAAATATCTACAGTTCCAAACGATATTAGTGTTGTTAAAAACGGTTATTTTAAAGATAAATCTTTAGATAAATTAATAAGCTTGTTTCCGGTAGAGATTTTAGGAGAAGAAGTCTTTAACGAATATGGCACTCAATTCCCGCTTTTATTTAAGTTTATAGATGCTAGAACAGATTTATCAATTCAATTACATCCAAATAACGAATTAGCTAAAAAAAGGCATAACTCTTTTGGTAAAACAGAAATGTGGTATGTTATGCAAGCAGATGAAAATGCTAGAATAGTAGTTGGATTTAAAAATGATTCTAATGCAAAAGAATACATAGAATATCTTAATAATAAAAAAATAGTTGAATTACTAAACGAAATTTTTGTTAAAAAGGGGGATGTATTTTTTTTAGAAACTGGAACTATACATGCAATTGGTGGCGGAATTGTTATAGCAGAAATTCAGCAAACTAGCGATATAACTTATAGGGTTTACGATTGGGATAGAGTAGATGCAAACGGTAATCAACGTGAATTACATGTAAATCTTGCTTTAGATGCTATTAATTATAGCACAACTAACACTAAGGTTGAGTACAATAATATTGCAAACAAAAGCAATGAGGTTGTACATTGTTCGTATTTTAAAACAAATATTATCCCGTTAGGAGGAAATAAAAGAATTAAAAAAAATGCAAACACTTTTGTAGTATACATGTGTACCGAAGGTGCCTTTGAAATTAATTGTTTAAACGAAATTTATTATTACAAAAAAGGAGATACAGTTTTAATGCCAGCTATTTTAACTGAGTTTGAATTAATAGGCAATGCAACTTTATTAGAAATTTACATGTAAATTGTGTTTATAAGAAAGATTTGATGTATTTTTGCCCCGCAAATAAAAAAATATAGAAATGGCAAATGTTAGAAATTTAAAGAAAGATATCAATTTTGTAATTGGTGATATTATTGATGCAATATACATTAGAGAAATGTTAACTACTGGAAAACCTTCAGAAGCTAGCAATGCTGCAATTGAAGAAGCTCTTTCTACTTTTGATTCTTTAATCGCTAGAGTTAACGATAAAAAAGTTGAGAATAAAAAAGCACATTTTAAGCAAATTAATCAAGATCTTGAAACTGCTGCTATTCAATTAGTTGAAAAAGTAAACGGTTTATAATTAAAAATTCTGCAAAAAAAACATATAATTTTTGTTTGATAATTCAAATTTGAAATTATATTTGCACCCAAATTAAGATGCCGGTGTAGCTCAGTTGGCTAGAGCAGCTGATTTGTAATCAGCAGGTCGTGGGTTCGAGTCCCTCTATCGGCTCAATCAAAAAAAACCATCACATTGTGATGGTTTTTTGTTTTAGGTATAATAAAAATAGGAAACGGTTTCGCGCTTGGCGTTTGGTTTTTTTTCTTCAAAAAAACTGACGCTAAGGTGCTGTTATGCCTTCGCCCTTCTTTTTCCCTTTCGTTGTCTGTCAGCAACAACTTACACCTGCTTGTATTGAAGGGCACTTTGCTGTCCCAAAGCTACAATAAACGCAACAGTCGCCTTTATTTGGTTTTAATACTGTCTTGCAGTTTTCACACTCGTAGAAAAATTGGCAAGAGTCGTGAGGCATTGTTTCTTTCTTACTGTGTCCACAATGGGGGCAAGTTATAGTCGATTGGAAAATAAGAATATTGTCATCTGGTGTAGAAACGCAATTGGGGCAGGATTTCGCTTTTCGTTTTGAAAAATGGTTGATAATGGTTGCCATAAGAAGTCCAAACATTCCACTATAAATAAGCGGTAATGAAAATGAGATGTAATACGAGCCAAGGATTAATAGGGAACTTGTCACGGCAATTAGTAACGGTAAAATATCCTTGTGCTTTTTATATGACCAATATTGTCCGAAGAGTGCAAGAACTATTAGCCCCTGAAAAATATACCAAGTAAAACCACCAAAGAGTTCAACGCTTCCAAGTCCCAAAGCGGATAAGGCAAAACCATAAAGAGGGAAACAGCACGGTGAAAAAATTGCTGTAATAAAAAGACTTGTTGTTGCAAACTTGTCAATATACGCCTTACCTGTCATACTTTTTATGTTTAAATGAAATAAAAAAAAGGGCGGATTTCCGCCCTTTAAACTGTTACTTTTTCTTGCAACAATCAGGAAGTTCTGCTGTTGTTGTTTTGTCATAAGGACAATCAGGTGTCCCTGCCAGTGGGCAGTTAATTTTTGGACATTCAGGCGTTCCTTCAAGAGGACAACCTTTTTGTGAAGGAGTGAAGCCATAAGCAAGTCCTGCAATGGCTAACATTCCTGTCGCTGCGAAAATCATCATTTTTCTTTTCATTGTTTTTCTTTTTTAATTGTTTAATATTAAATTACAATACAAAGGTCAGTTAAGGTAGGGGGTGGTCACCAAATTATTTTTCACTTTTTTTTGTGTTGTGTTCTTTTACTTTTTCGCCAATTCTTGTTATTTCCTTTAATTTACTAACTATTTCATCAAGTTTAAACTTTGGAAACTGTGTTCTAATGAATTCTATTTTTTCCTCATTTCCGCAATTTTCAGGACAAGCTTCAGCCGCCTCAACAATTTTGGAAGCAAGGGCTTTTCTAAACACTTCGTCAAGCAAAAGATTGTATGCCTTGTCAAGTCCGCTGTCCACGGCTTTGAATTGAATAATTATTTTTTCGGGATCTGCTCCATTGTCAAGCATTTTTATTAGTCCTTCAACTTGCCCCCTGATGGTCGCCAAACGAGTTTTTATGTCTTGAGTAAGGTCTTTCGGTAACATTGTTTTAAATTTTAGTCAAAGATAATGTTTGTCAAGGGGTGGTCGCCAAATTTTTCTGTTGCACTGTTGTCTTTTAGGGTGAGGCATAACTTGTATATATCCTCAAATGTATATAACTTTTTTGATGTTTTTTATTATCTACCATTAAATCTAACGGGCTAGCAATTTTATTTACAGCACTTTTAGTTATATGTGTGTAAATAGTTGCGGTTTTTATACTTGCGTGTCCTAAAAATTGCCATAGGTTAAAATTAAATTTACGCGGATAATTACCTCCAACTGTCGGTTTTGATTTTTATTGTTGTTCTGGCAATAAATTTGCTTCTTCTTTCTTTCTAGAATCTACAAATTTAGTAAGCATCTTTCCGTATTTAGATTGTGCAACTTTAGGGGTCATACTTTTATGTATTGTATCTAAAAATTTAGTTCTTACATCATACACTTCGGCCAAAGCTATATAAGGCGATATTTCGTAGTTTTTTTGAGTTAACGCAAAATTAATAGCATAAAGATATTTGCGTTTTAAAACAGATTCTTTTGCTTTGGTTATACTGTCTATTAAAACTGTATTGTTTGCTTTTTTTGCATAAATCTCTTTTTGAATTAAAGTTAACTGCTGGCTAGTAAAGTTTGCGGTTATGTTTTTATATTGTTCAAACAATTCTTGGTTTTTAGAGCCTGTAATCTTGGCATCTGCAAAAAAGCGTTCTAAAGTTGTGTTTATAGTTAAATTACCAGGTTCTGCAAACACCATTAAATTATTGTCTATAGAGTTTGTTTGACCTCTATCTAAAAATAAATAAATCATTTCTGGAGAATCTAAATTCATAGATAATTCAAAATTAGATTTACCGTTAAACACAATTGTATCTACAACAATAAAACTTGTGTCTTTTAATTTTTGAATAATTAATTTACCTTGTTTTAATCCTTTAATATCACCTGTAATATGAAGGTTTAGATCTTCAGATTTATTTTCTGCACATGATGCAAAAAGTGCAACTCCTAATAATCCTAATAACGTTTTTTTCATCTTTTAATTAAATAATATTGTTTAATGTTTGTTTTTGTTTATCCTCTTAGCCAAGATTCTGCAAGAGAAGCTTTATTTTTATTTATAAAATGCAATCCTTCTTTGTCTTCTGTCGGAATAATTACTTTTCCTTTTAAAGTAATTTCAGTTGCATCTCTTTTTATTTTTATTTCTATTGCTTCGTCTTGCTTCCAAGACATACTAGTCATAATTAAATCGTAAATATTGTCTAGGTTATAATTTGTATTGTTAACAGCAATTATAATGTCTCCAGGTTTTAAATTTAAACCTATCATAAAAGCATTATCATCAATGCCGGGTAAAATAATAATGTCTTTAGACGCTTGATCTACCGTAATGTATGGAGTTTGACCTTTAATAAACACATTTCCAGGTACTGAAATTGTGGTTTTTTCTATTCCTACTTTTTTAAAGTATTCTTCGTAAGGTATAGGAGTTTCACCAGAAACATACAAATCAAAGAATGTTTTTATTTCCGGATAAGTATATTTTACAATAACATCAAATATTTCGTCGTCACTAAAGGGTTTATTCATTCCAAATTCTACAGAAAGATATTTCATTAAATCTAGAATTCCTCTTTTACCATTACTACTTTCTCTAATTTGAATATCTAAACACATTGCAATTAATGTTCCTTTTTCGTAAACATTTAAATAAGCATCTTTAAATGGTTTGTTTAAAACTTCGGCACTCATTTTGGTAAACGGCATTGTGTCGTCGTAATTTTTTGCATTTTCTATTTTTGCAGACATTCTATTATAAAAATCTTGATCTGTAATTAACCCTTGATTGGCTTGAAATAAATTCGCAAAATATTCTGTTACACCTTCATACATCCATAAATGTTTAGACATTTTCGGATTGTTGTAATCAAAATAATGTATTTCGTTAGAATGAACGCTTAAAGGAGTTACGATATGAAAAAATTCGTGCGAAACAACATCTATTAAATTTTGAACCAATTGATCTTTTGGCATTGCTTCTGGAAAAATTACAACTGTAGAAGTGCTATGTTCTAAAGCTCCAAAACCGTTTGCATCTTTTTTTTCAAAATCTGTTAAGTATAATAAAATTGCATATTTTTTTGTGTTATTGATAGAGCCTAAAAACTTTTTCTGAGCTTTTATCATCATCTCCATATCTTTTGTAATACTTTTTGCAGTATAGGTTCCGTTTGGAGAATAAACACTAATTATAATTTCCATATCATCAACCATAAAAGTGGTAAAGTCTGGTTTAGAATACATAATTGGGTTGTCTACTAAATCTGCATATCTTTTTACAGTAAATACATCTTTAAGGTCGCTTTTATCTATATCTATTAATGCGGTTGCACCATAAAGAGTTGAGGGTTTTTCTATAGATAAGTTATACGTAGTTTCTTTAAGGTTAGAAAAATATCCAACAAATCCATGTAGGTTAAGCATAAAGTTTTTTCCTTCGTCTATGTTTGTACCAGCTGGAGAAAATATAGAATGTGTATCTTCTACATCAAAAGTATCGTTAACGTAGTACGTTATTTTAGATAAACTTTTTGCATTATTAATTGTCCAAGAGTTCTCGTCGTTTTTAGCTATTAATAACTCTTTTCCTCCAGAATCATATGCTTTAAAGTTTTCTATAAATCTACCATAATCGTCTGTAGAATATGTTCCAGGAATTATTTTAGGAATAAAATAGGTTGTTTTATCGGTTTTTATTTTTGGAGTAGAAACCGTAACCAATAATCTGTCGTTATTTACTTTGTTTAAATTGATAAAAACATTTATTTCGTTGCTTTTAGATTGGGCAATTGTAATAAATGTACTTAAGAGAACAATTAGTAGGGATAAAAAGTTTTTCATTATATAAATTGGTTTGTATTTTTTTTGCAAATAAAGTAAAAACTACGTTAGAATTGTTAGATAAAATTAGTTTTGTTGTTTTAAAACATAGATATATTGCATTTTGTTTGGCGTTTTGTAAGTTTTTATTTAAATCTCTTTTAGGTTTAATTCCTCGAAGCTCTGCTTCGATTTTTTGCCACAGATTCACAGATTAAAAAAAAGATTTTTGAAAATCTGTGAATCTGTGGCTATTATTTTACTAATACCTCTGTGGCTCTGCCCCGAGGTAGTTTATTATAAAATCCCGACAAAATCGGGACTAGATATTTAATCAAATTTGTTTTTAATATAGTACTTGCTGTCTAAATCATCAAAATCATCTATAACTGGTTTTGGTTTAAGTTTTTGAGCTGCAATTTTTTTTTGCCACATCTCAAATTGTTCTTTAGATAATCGTTCTTTTAACAGTTGGGCAACCTCTTTTTCTAGAATGCCAAACTCTTGTTTTATTGCTTTAAAAGGTCTTTTTTTTTCTTGTGCCATACTTACAAGTTTGTCTAATTGCTCGTTTTTTAGCTCAATAATTCTATTCTTTTTCATTAGAAGAAAATAATAATATGTTTTATAATTGGTTATTCAATAGTACTAAAAAAATTAATTGGTTAATAAAACTTTAGCATTTTTTTAGAAAACTTTAAGATTTATCTAAATGCGACCTTTTGCTTTGAAACGGAATTTGCAATAAATTTTTTAAATCGTTGTTTTCTTCAGGTTTCATATGAGTATCAACACCATATATAATATTTTCTCTTTCTAAGTAAGAAAAAGTACCAAATAATCTATCCCATACAGAAAAAATATTACCATAATTACTATCTGTATAAGGTAGTTTATAATGATGATGAATTTTATGCATATCTGGAGAAATAATTATATAGCTTAATATTTTATCTACTTTTTTTGGCAACAAAATATTTGCATGAATAAATTGAGAGAACACTATCGAAAGGGATTGATACATAAAAACCATCCACATTGGAGCTCCAACAATTAAAACACCAACAATTGTAAATATGAATCTGATAACACTTTCTCCAGGATGATGCCTGTTGGCAGATGTTGTGTCTATCCAAGTATCTGTATGATGTATTAAATGGAATCTCCATAAAACAGGAAATCTATGTTCTACGTAATGTGCTAAATATGCTCCAAAAAAATCAAGTAATAAAAGACCAATTATAGTGTAATAAAATAAGCTTACTTCTGGTATCCAATGTAAAATTACAAAGTTTTTTATAGTTACAAAATCGGCTGCCATAAGTAGTAAAAATGCCATGCCAAAATTTAATATAACAGTAGTTATTGTAAAAAAGATATTTATACTAGCATGTTGCCATTTGTTGTATTTAAATTTAAATAACGGAAAAGAATTTTCTATTAACCAAAAAAGTGTAATTCCGCTAACTAATAGTATGCCTCTATGTGTTGCAGATATGGTTTCGAAGTAATTTATTATTTCTTGCATTTTTTTATTTTAAGTTTTTCAAAAATATTAAAAATATAAGTAATGAGAACAAAATAATGTTATTTTTTTAAACCATATAAGGAATATAAGAATATACCTGTTGGGTGCAATTAATAAATTTTTCAATAACAAGGATTCAATAAAAAATTAAACAAATTTGTTATTGATAATTTTTAGGCAATTGCCTTATTTTGGTTAATTGTTCAAAGGCATAACCCATTTGCAATAATAATTTTTCTTGGTTTGGCCGAGCAATAAATGTTAAACTAGTAGGTTCACCTAGAGTAGAATACCCCATAGGAACAGTTAAACACGGATATTTTGCTACTGCTGCAAATCCGGCATGGTTGTTATTGATAGATAAAACAGCATCTAAATTAAATTCATCCATTGGAGTTTTAAAATAAGATATTCCATCTTTATGTAAATTCTGTTTTATCAATTCAAATGAACTGTTAGAAGTAGTGTCTTTAACAATCCCAACTAACAATTGTTGGCCATATGGAATTCTTGCGATAGAATCTCGAAGATTTTCGATTGTAACATCTTTAACCGATTTTACCTTTATCTTTTTATCAGCATACTTGCTTAAATAATTAGGTAAATCATTTTTCATATCGATATTTAATAAGGTTGTAAAACCATTTAAAGTAATTTTTTGGGGATCAAATTCTATAATTTCAGCACCTGCATTTTTAATTTTTTCAATTGTAAGTTTATAAATAGAATCATTCAATAATTGTTTAATAACCCCAAATCTTTTGCCTTTTAAAGTAGCATTTGTAATATCATTTAAATAGTTAATTTTCTCATTTTTCCCTTTAGTTGCAGCATCATCAAAATCTTCACCTGTCATTGCAGACAGAACTATGGCATTGTCAATGACTGATTTTGTCATAGGACCTGGAGTGTCTAATGTGCTTGAAATAGGCACTATACCAGTTCTGCTTAATAGTCCAACAGTAGGTTTTAAACCAACCACAGAATTTTTACTAGCTGGCGATAATATAGAACCCGATGTTTCAGTACCAACTGCTGCAACTGCATAATTTGCAGCAATTGCTACACCGCTTCCAGAACTAGAACCTCCTGTTTCAAATTTTCCAATTCCGTAAGGATTTAGAGCTTGACCACCAACTGCACTATAACCAACCGGGCAACCGCTGCATAAATAATAAGCCCATTCACTTAAATTAGCTTTTCCTAAAATTACAGCCCCATTTTCCTTTAATTTTTTAACTATAAAAGCATCATCTGTAGTAGTGTTATCAATTAATGCAAATGCTCCGGCTGTAGTGGGCATTCCTACAGTATTAATATTATCTTTTAATAAAATTGGCAATCCGTATAAAGTGTTTCTAATATTTTTGGGACGAGTTTTATCTTTTTGACGAGCTTCTACTAAACAATTAGGATTTAATGCTATAATTGAATGCAGTGCTTTGCTAGAATCACTTTCAAACTTTCTAATTCTGTATAAATAAAATAAAGTAATTTTTTCATAGGTCAAAATTCCTTTACTAACAGCATCTTGAATTGAAGGAATATCTTTTTCTAAAATGTATGGTTTAAGTTTATCATATTCTTTTTCAGAAAAAAAAGAGAGTTCTCTTTCTAGAGGTTTATACACTTTATTCATATCCAAAAAGTTAGATTGAATAAGTTTATACCTCATTCTAGTAATTCCATGATTTTGTTGTGCTTTAATTTCAGAAGACTCATCATATTTTGAAAATATAACTGGTAATTCTTTGGTCTTACAGGAGTTAAGTATTAATAAAAAAACTAAAATAAAGAAACTATTTTTCATAAAAGAATATTTAAGTAAGTAGTAAATATAAAAAAATATAGCATGTAAATTACTAACGTTTAAAATAATTTTTTTTACTATTACGGGGTTTAAAAGCATTACTATTTTTTGTTATAAGAACAAGATTTTTATTTAAAACTCAAATTTATAAGTAAAATTGGATTTTATCATAGAATGCGGAACGGGAATAAAAATCAGATTTATACGTCTGTTTGGGTGTAAACTAGAGCTACTACATTGTTAAATTGCGTTGCTATGGTTTAATATTACGCGATTGTTTGAGTAGAAAAAAAATAGGCAACTGTTTGTTGCGTATTTATATATATTTTTGCAATCTAATAAATTTAATTGTGTTATTGTAAAAGATGTCTATAATTAGTTCTAATATTAAAAAAGCCGTTGGTTTATTAAACCAAGATAAAATTATTGCAATTCCGACTGAAACAGTTTACGGTTTGGCGGGCAATGCTTTTAGCGAAACTGCAATTAAAAGTATATTTCTATTAAAGCAAAGACCATTTTTTAATCCTTTAATTATTCATATAAAATCTAAAGAATATTTGCATCAAGTTGCTAAAGATATTCCAGAGAATGCATTAAAATTAGCGGCTGTTTTTTGGCCAGGACCTTTAACAATGGTTTTAAACAAACAAGCTAATATTCCGGATTTAGTTACAGCCGGAAAACCAACTGTAGGAGTAAGAATGCCAGATCATCCAGTTGCTTTAGAGTTGTTAGAATCTTTAAATTACCCGTTGGCAGCTCCAAGTGCAAATCCGTTTGGATGTATTAGTCCAACAAAATCTATACATGTTGCAGATTATTTTAAGTCTGGATTAGAAATGGTTTTAGAAGGCGGAAGTTGTTCTAGAGGTATTGAGTCTACAATTGTAGGTTTTAAAGATAACAAGACAATTATATATAGATTTGGGTCTATTGCTGTAGAAGAAATTGAAGCAATTGTAGGCGAAGTTTTTTATATAACAAAAGATGATACTGCTCCAGAAGCACCAGGAATGTTAACTAAACATTATGCTCCAAAGACTAAAACTTTTTTAACAGAAAATGTATCACAACTTTTAACAGAAAATCAAGGTAAAAAAATTGGATTAATTTTATTTGATGGTAAATTAGATTTAAAAAACACATCAGAAAAAATAATTTTATCTAAAAACAGTAATTTATTAGAAGCTGCAAGTAATTTATACGAGGCAATGCACTATTTAGATAAAAAAAATCTAGATATTATTATAGCCGAAAAAATGCCAGATGTTGGAGTAGGTAAATCTATAAACGATAGGCTTGAAAGAGCTACAAAATAAAAATGCCTGCAAATTTTTTACAGGCATTTTTATTTTGTAATTAGTTTTGTTATTGTATTTTCTCGAAATTTCTTTTAATAAAAGCTGTAAGTTCTTCTCCTTTTAATAAGTTTTGAGAAAGTTTTGCAAGATCTAAAGCTTGTTTAACTAAGCTTTCTTGAATATTTTTGTCGTCGGTATTTAAAATAGTAGTAGCTAAATTAGAATTTGTATTAACAACTAAATTATACATTTCTGGAAAGTTACCCATACCAAACATTCCGCCACCACCAGATTGACTCATTTCTTTCATACGTCTCATAAACTCGGGTTGAGTTAGCATAAAAGGTGCCGCATTGCTATCCATAGCTTCAAGTTGAACACTGTATTTTCCTTTTGGAACAATAGTTTCAATTGAAGTTTTTAGTGTTTCTTTTTCGTCATCAGATAATTTAGAAATTTGATTTTCTTCTTTCTGAATTAATTTATCTATATGGTCAGAATCTACTCTAACAAAGGTTACGTTTTTGTTATCTGCTTCTAATTTCTGAATTAAATGCGAAACAATAGGGCTGTCAAGTAACACAACATGATACCCTTTTTCTTTAGCAATTTCTATATAACTATGTTGATCTTCTTTGTTAGAGGTATATAAAATAACAGTTTTGCCATCTTTGTCTACTTGAGTATCTTTTATAGTTTCTTTTAATTCATCTAATGTAAAATACTTATTATCTACAGTTGGATATAATACAAAACTTCCTGCTTTTTCGTAAAACTTAGGTTCAGAAAGCATTCCGTATTCAAGAACAATTTTAATATCATTCCATTTAGCTTCAAAATCGGCTCTATTTTCTGTAAATAATGCCTTTAACTTATCTGCAACTTTACGTGTAATGTAGTTAGAAATCTTTTTAACATTTCCGTCAGATTGTAAATAAGAACGAGAAACGTTTAACGGAATATCTGGAGAATCTATTACACCTTTTAATAATCCTAAAAATTCTGGAACAATACCTTCTACATTATCTGTAACATATACTTGGTTTTGGTATAACTGAATTTTATCTTTTTGAATCTGTAAATCCGAAGACATTTTAGGAAAATATAAAATACCAGTTAAGTTAAACGGATAATCTACATTTAAATGAATGTTAAACAAAGGGTCTTCAAATTGCATTGGATACAATTCTCTATAAAAGTCTTTGTAATCTTGATCTTCTAATTCTGTTGGAGTTTTTGTCCAAGCTGGATTTGGGTTATTTATAATATTATCTACTTCTACTTCGGTAAAAATATTGTCTTTGTCTTTTTCTTTAACAGATTCTCCTTTTTTCTGTTCTATTTTTTCTTTTCTAGTTCCAAATTTAATTGGAATAGGCATAAATTTGTTATATTTCATTAACAATTCACGAATTCTACTTTCTTCTAAAAATTCTAAAGAATCATCTGCAATATGTAAAATTATTTCTGTTCCTCTTTCTGTTTTGTCATGTGGTTCTAGGGTAAACTCTGGACTTCCATCGCAAATCCAATGAGCAGCTGGTTCGCCATTATGAGATTTTGTAATTAATTCAACTTTACTAGCTACCATAAAAGCAGAGTAAAAACCTAGTCCAAAATGACCAATTATTCCAGAGTCTTTTGCAGAATCTTTGTATTTTTCTAAAAACTCTTCGGCTCCAGAAAAAGCAATTTGGTTAATGTATTTTTCAACTTCTTCAGCTGTCATACCTAAACCTTGATCTGTTATATAAAGTTTTTTATTTTCTTTATCAATTTTAACTTCTATTATTGGATTACCATATTCAGACGTTGTCTCTCCAACACTTGTTAAATGTTTTAATTTTAAAGTTGCATCTGTAGCGTTAGAGATTAATTCTCTTAAAAAAATTTCGTGATCGCTGTATAAAAATTTCTTAATTAAAGGAAAGATGTTTTCTACTGAAACATTAATTTTTCCGGTTGACATATTTGTATTTTTTAGTTAAACATTTTTAATACTCGGTCAAATTAAGTACCAAAAAGCGTAAACTGACAAATTGTCGTTTATTTACCCTTTAAAAATATATTTTATTAGCTTAATAGTAGTAAAATAGTAATGGTTTAGGCTTAACTTTGTAAATAAAAAGAGCAAAAAGGTTCTAAAATTTTTAGAAACAGCTTCAAAAGTAAAAACTGTAAAAAAAAATGCTGTCCATAAATAAAATTTCATTTTCTTATAATTTATTACCAACCGTTAAAAATATAAGTTTCACTGTTAAAAAAGGCGAAACCCTTGTTGTAATTGGCAAAAGTGGTTGTGGCAAGAGTACTTTGCTTAAATTAATATTTGGTTTATACGATTTAGATTCAGGTTCGATTAGTTGGAATGATATTGAAGTAACCGGACCAAAATATAATTTAATTCCGGGAATGCCTTTTATAAAACATTTGTCTCAAGATTTTGATCTTATGCCTTTTATAACTGTTGAAGAAAATGTAGGCAAACATTTATCTAACTTTTATCCAGAACAAAAACAAGAGAGAATTAATGAGTTGCTTGATATTGTTGAAATGACAGATTATGCAAAGGTAAAAGTAAAACACTTAAGTGGCGGACAAATGCAAAGAGTTGCAATTGCAAGGGTTTTGGCATTAGAGCCAGAAGTGTTATTGTTAGACGAACCTTTTAGTAGCATAGATAATTTTTTAAAAAACAGTTTAAGAAGAAAGTTCTTTAAATATTTAAAGCAAAAGAATATAACTTGTATTGTTGCAACTCACGATAGTACAGACGTTATGTCTTTTTCTGATGAGGTTTTAGTTATGAAAGAAGGTAAAGTAATTAAAAAAGCTACCGCTGTTGATTTATATAATAATCCAGAATCTTTATATGTTGCCTCTTTATTTGGAGATGTTAACGAGATTCCTTCAAAATATTTAGAGGATTTATTTAGCAAAGGAAATAAATTTATATATCCTGATAAATTAATAATAACAGATTATTCTAATTTAAAAGTAAAAGTAATTTCGAGTTATTTTAACGGGTTTTGTTATTTAATTGAAGCATCGTATTTTGAGGGAACTTTATATTTTAATAATGATAATTCGTTAGAAATTGCCTTAGAAGTTTATTTAAAAATAAAACCCCAAAATAATTAAATTTTGGGGTTTAGGTTTATTAGTTTTTTAAGTGCTTTTCTAAAAACTGATCTTGTTCCCATAAAAGGTGTAAGATGTTTTCTTTAGCAGCATAACCATGACTTTCTTTTGGCAAAATCACCATTCTAACAGGAGCTCCAAAACCTTTTAAAGCCTGAAAGTATCTTTCTGTTTGTAAAGTAAATGTACCTGGATTATTATCGGCTTCGCCATGTGTTAATAATAATGGCGTTTTCATTTTACTAGCATTCATAAAAGGAGACATAGCATTGTAAACTTCTGGAACATCCCAATAGTTACGTTGTTCGCTTTGAAAACCAAAAGGAGTTAGCGTTCTATTATAAGCTCCACTTCTTGCAATTCCGCAAGCAAATAAGTTAGAATGTGTAAGTAAATTTGCTGTCATAAATGCACCATAAGAGTGACCTCCAACGGCAACTTTTTTACGATTAATATACCCTAATTTATCAACAGCATCTATTGCAGCTTCTGCATTTGCAACTAATTGCTCTATAAATGTATCGTTAGGTTCTGTTTTATCTTCTCCAATAATAGGAAAAGCGGCATCGTCTAGAACAGCGTATCCTTTTGCTGCCCAATATATAAACGAACCATAACTAGGAAAAGTAAATGTGTTTGGATTAGAACTAGTTTGTCCTGCTGTATTTTTGTCTTTATATTCTTCTGGATAAGCCCAAATTAACAAGGGTAATTTTTCTTTTTTAGAAACTTTATCATAACCAGCTGGCAAGTACAAAGTACCAGATAATTCTACTCCGTCTTTTCTTTTGTATTTAATAACCTCTTTATATACATTTTTAATGCTTTCGAAAGGGTTTTTAAAATTAGTAAGCTGAGTTAATTTGTTTTTAGATTTTATGTTTCTAAAATAATAATTTGGATACTCGTTTTTAGACTGAATTTGAACTAACAAATCGCCAGATTTAGAGTCAACCAAAGTAATTAAATCTTCTTTTTTATCTTTAATATTAGATTGATAAACACGATTAGTTTTTAATGTTTTTAAGTTAAACTCATCTATAAACGGAAACTGTCCTTCTTTAGAATGGCCATCTCCTAATAAATACATTATATTGTTTTCTATAGCTAATACGTTTTTACCAAATTCATTCTTTTTAGTTTCAAAAACACCTGGATCAGAATAAATATCTTGATAATTTCTATCAGAAATTACTTTTGCTGCTTCATTTGGGTTTGATGGATTTATTAAATATGTTTTTAAATTTCTTGTATCATACCAGTTATCAAAAACCAATGCATTTTGGCTATTTCCCCAAGAGACACCGCCAAATCGTTGTTTAATTTTAAATAACGAGGTTGCTTCATTTGTAAATGGAGCTTCCCATAAAAAAAGTTCATCTCTAAAATCTACTGCTACAGATTGATCTCCTTGGTCTAATGCAGTTACATAATATAAAGTAGCTGGCTTGTCTAATCTCCAACTCATGCTTCTAAAACCTTTTCTTGTAGAAGAAAAACCTTTTGGCTGGGTTTCGTTTAAAGGCACTTGATTTACAACCTTAATTTCTAAACCATTACTGTCGTAAACAACAGATTTTTGAGGAAATCTATTCCATGGAACAATGTAAGAAAATGGTTTTTGTATAGTAGAAACCAATATAAATTTACCATCTGGAGAAAAAGTCTCGCTAAAATATAAGTCGGCTTTTTTTAATAAATCTATTTTACCATCTAACGATACTTTATGTAATTCTGATGTTACTAAAGATTCGAAATTTGCTTCGTCTAATTTGTTTTTAAGTAAATCTTGATATGTTCTATTTTGAGAAATCTTACCATCGCTAGAAGAAACTATTGGCCCGTTTGGCAAATCTTTTTTTTCATCTATTAAAGCAACTTTGTTTTTTGGCAACATTCTAACTAGAATAGACTTACTGTCTGTAAACCAACTAAACGGACTTCCCATATTTGCATTAACTGTAGCTTCTGTAAGTTTTTTAGCTTGCGATGTTTCTAGATTTAAAACCCAAAGTTCAACACCTGTTTTTGTAGTATGAGAAAAAGCTAATGTTTTTTCGTCTGGAGACATAGAATAGTTAGAAATTCTAGGATTTTCTGGCAAACCCGTAACTTGAGTCTCAATTTTATCTGTTACTTTTTTAAGCTTAATATTGTTAATGTAAGTAACAGTGCTAGAAATATTTGTTGTTGGGTTGATTCTTAATCCACCTAAACGCATTTCTTCTTGGCTTAAATCGTATAATGTTTTATAAGTGTTTCGATAGCTCAAAATCATGATTTTGGCTTTGCTATCCATGTTTACAGATGGAGCTCTTTCAAAATCTGCTAGTTCTAAAATTTCTTTTGATGGTTTTTGATAAGTTAAATTTTCTTGTGCAAAACCAATTGATGCAAGAACAAGAAATAGTACAGAAAAATGTATTTTCATAAGTGTTTAATTTAGTTATAGGTGGGTTCTATAAATTAGCTGATAGTTATTTTTGAATTTATTTTGAATAGATTTTTTTTATTTTTGTTGTCTTATAGCCCGCTATAAGACAACAAAAATAGGAAAAAGATGCCGAAATAAAACAAAAAGAACATCAGTACAACTATTTATATAGATGAAAAAACTAATTTATAGAATCCACCTTTAGAATGCAACCAAATTAAAACATATATAAATGTTTAATCTAAAAAAATTGTTAAAATAAAAAAAGAGAAGTAAAATTTATTCCTGAACTATTATTAATGATGCTTTAACGCCAGTTGCTAAATTCCAGATATTAGAAATAATAGGGTTATCAAATTCATCTAAAATTACAAATTGTGCTGTATTTGGACCAGATGTTCCTTGGTTTAGAGCAACAAATTCTATATGATTAAAACCAGGAATTAAGTCTATATAAAACTTTTTAAAATTTTCTCCCAAGTAAATGTTAGCATAAAATACTTTTCCGTTATGTATTATACTAACCATGTCATCATCTACATATTCATGATCTCTACATAATATTTGAATAAATTTAGTTTTACTTTTAAAATCTCCAAAATACTGATTTCTTTTAAATTCTTCTCTCATTTCTCTTTCTTGAGACAAGAAATTTGGCTGAATATTATATGTTTTTTTAACAAAACCATATTGCTTTGCCATGTCTAAAGTTTTCTTTTCTTTTTCTAGAGGAGCACTTTCTGGAATTTCTTCTAGTGGGTCTTTTTTAGATATAGAAAACGGAGATTCTTTAGTAGATTTAGATATTCCAAAACTAGAGCCAACAGAAATAGGTTTTCCGCTAGTGTCTATTTGGCTAAAACAATTAATTGACAGAAGAAATATAAAAAGTAAGTTTAATTGTTTCATATGTAGATATTTATTGTTTTTTATAGGTTATATGAAATTGGCTCCAAAATAATTAATTTATTAATGGTGTCGCCGAACTTCGTTTCGCCAGTTTATTAAAAATCTTTATTCGTGTTTGTGATTTCGGAAACATGGCTATTTCATAAAATAATAATATTTGTCAAATCTAATAAATTAATAAAAAACACATCATAATAAAAAGCTAATTAATATAAAAGCGTTCAATTAGAGTGCCAAATTCTGTTTTTGTTGTGTTTATTTTATTAACAATTTCTAGAATATTAGTAATTAGAGTAAATGTTTATTATTAGATTAGTAAATTTGCATACCAAAATTTATTAAAAACTACTATTATGTACCATTCAAAAATTGCAGGATTAGGATATTACGTTCCAGAAAATGTTGTGACCAATGATGATTTGTCGAAAATTATGGATACCAATGATGAATGGATACAAGAACGAACAGGAATTCAAGAGCGGAGACATATAATTAGAGGCGAAGATACAACTACAACAATGGGAGTGAAAGCGGCAAAAATTGCTATCGAACGCTCAGGTGTTGCCAAAGAAGACATTGATTTTATTGTTTTTGCCACATTAAGTCCGGATTATTATTTTCCTGGTCCAGGAGTTTTGGTACAACGTGATTTAGGTCTAAAAACTATTGGTGCATTAGACGTGAGAAATCAATGTTCGGGGTTTGTATATGCAATTTCTGTGGCTGACCAATATATAAAAACTGGAATGTATAAAAACGTTTTGGTTATAGGTTCCGAAGTGCAATCGACAGGACTGGATTTCACAGATCGTGGGCGAGGTGTTTCGGTAATTTTTGGTGATGGTGCTGGAGCAGCTGTATTAAGCAGAGAAGAAGATACAACAAAAGGCATATTATCTACACATTTACATTCAGAAGGGCAACATGCCGAAGAATTATTTGTAAAAGCTCCAGGAATGGGTGGACGCTGGGTTAAGGATATTTTAGAAGACAACAATCCAGATGACACAAGCTATTATGGGTATATGAACGGTCAATTTGTATTCAAAAATGCGGTAGTACGCTTTTCGGAAGTTATTAATGAAGGTTTGCAGGCCAATAATTTGCAAGTTTCGGATATTGATATGTTGATTCCGCATCAGGCAAATTTGAGAATTTCCCAGTTTATCCAAAAGAAATTTGGATTAAGAGACGACCAGGTTTTTAATAATATCCAAAAGTATGGTAATACAACAGCTGCTTCCATCCCGATAGCTTTGACAGAAGCTTGGGAACTCGGGAAAATTAAATCAGGTGACACGGTAGTTTTGGCTGCTTTTGGAAGTGGATTTACTTGGGGAAGCGTAATTATTAAGTGGTAAAAGTATAATTTTAAGGTGTTAAAAAACCACGCTAGATTATAACCAATGTTGTAAATAGATTTATTTGTTAGCCCATATTTTTTCAGAATCCCGAGTTCATTTTTCACGAATATTATGCAATAAAATTTCAAAAAATTTTGAGCCTCGTTCGTAAATTAATCTTCTATTTCGCCAGCAAATTTTAGATGAGTTTTTTTGTTTTTTTTGTTATACTCTAAAAATGGCGAGTAGCCATAAACAACTTTTCTTTGATTTTTTTTTCTAACGAACGAACGTACCGTTCGTCGTT
>Ga0335396_10000242_pt1 | contig 73155 bp, 47 predicted proteins | sample FRY02_FD_205743 | JGI IMG/M metagenome (GOLD analysis project Ga0335396, IMG submission 205743) | Freshwater microbial communities from Lake Fryxell liftoff mats and glacier meltwater in Antarctica - FRY-02 (spades assembly) (version 2) | ecosystem: Environmental > Aquatic > Freshwater > Ice >...
CAAGGCGTATCCAGACCCAAAAGCAAACTGTAGTGACGATGAAGTTGATATTGCACCCGCTCCTTATACCCGCTCCGACATCACTCCCCAGCCTCAAAATCGCGCACTAAATTCCCCGAAGAACCGGATTTTCAAGTCCTGCCACCACCCGGATTAAGGCCCACAAAAATGACAACCTGGGCTTAAGACCGATGATTTTGGTCGGAACCGTGCCCTCACCAGGGTAAGATCGGCCAACCGAAATTTCTCTAAAGCCACGGTTTAAAGCTCCTGAGCGAAAGACCAGATAGAGTTGCCATCAATGGTGATAAGTCCCTGATAATTTTCGGCCAAGGAGAATGCAATGGCCGCCCGAATGGCGGTGCCCAACCCCGACGCCCCGACCGTGACCAAAGCGGTCACCCGATGGTCGCGCAGATGATTGAACTCAAGCGAACCATCATTACTTCCCCCATCAATAATCACCACATCGACCTTATCTCCCCAGAAGGCCATCCTTTCGATCTGAGCGCGAATCCTTTCCCCCTCGTTCCAGGTAATTGCGGTCAGACAATAGGGGGCGTACTTCTCTTTGAATCGATGGGTCTGATAAGGAGGAAGATCCTGCATTTTATTGGCTTCCGATTTCAGGGGCTCTTTGCCAAGCTGAACAAACGATCTAAAGAAACCAATGAAGAAGTTCCGATTGAGCAATATTTAGCTTTCGTCTCTTGAAAAGGTTGCCTTCGGGGTCGTAGACCTTAAGAAATCCGCCGAGGCTCCTCGCTGCCCATCGGGCATGACTCGGGGCCTCCATCCCAGATTTGAACAGTAATTTTCCGTGCGCCCCGACCGATCCGCTGAGAATCCAGTGGTTTCCCGATGGTCCGAATCTGACATTGTATTGCGCCATCACTCTCAAGGGTGTTGAATTTTTTCTTCTCAATTTCCGTTGCCATGTTTACATTCTACACCTTGTAGTATCCTATAAGGTCAAGGGAAAATTTTCTCAAAAAATGAAAGTCTCAGAACTCGCAAACGCCGTGGCCATCAATCCACAGACAGTCCGCTACTATGAACGAGAAGGCTTACTCGATAAGCCAGAGAGGAACTCCTCCGGATACCGTGAATATGACCAAGGCGCTCTTGTCCGCTTGCGCTTCATCTGTGAGGCCAAAGAGACCGGTTTCACGCTACGAGAAATCCGTGAGCTGATGGGGCTCGATACCAAAGAGCCGCAGTCTTGCAGCTGCGTTCAAGCAATTGTCGAAACTAAGCTCAAGAACATCGAGGAGAAACTACGGGCAATGCTCCGATTGAAAAAGCTGCTCAAGCGACTACATGAGCGCTGCATCGAGAGTGATTCGGAAGACCCATGTCCCGTGTTGGGGATTCCCGAATCATGATGGACCATCGCCAAAAATGGCTCAAATAGGGTGGGGCTGAAGAATGACCTCATTTCCCCGGAAATAGAGGGGGTTCTCAGTGGCTCACATTTGCATGAATGGCATACGACAAAGAAAAACCTCCTCAATCCCCAGAACTGCCATGTTTTCACGACGGGGTGGGGTGGGGTGGGGTGGGGTGGCGCAGATTTGGGTGGTCTGGGTGAGTTTGGGTGGTGTCGTGGATCAACGCGTTCTGATTCTTTCCCGGGGATTTTGCTAAAAAAAGCTCCGTCCCCTTTCGGGTCACGGAGCTTTTCTTGAAATCGATCAAAGGTTCTTTAGTCCTTCAACTCACGAACCCAAACGTTACGGAAACGAACAGGGTTGCCATGATCCTGCATCGCAATGGGCCCCTTGTCTGCGTGGGCTTTGTAGTCAGAAATAGAGTGCGGTCCATGCCATCCCGTTCCGCCACTCAGGATGACGTGATCTTGAACCAGCACCCCGTTGTGCAAAATCGTGAAGGTTGCTCGTTTGGTCACCTTGCCATCCTTATCAAACTGTGGACGGTGAAAAATAATGTCGTAGGTTTGCCACTCGCCGGCCTTGCGGGAGGCATTCACGAGAGGCTTTGAGCGACCATACAACGCACTCGCCTGGCCATCCGCATAGGTGTCATTCTCGTAGCTATCCAGCACCTGAATCTCATATTGCCCCATCAAGAACACCCCGCTGTTTCCACGACCCTGTCCATCGCCTTGCACTTGACTCGGCGAGGCCCACTCGATGTGAAGTTGACACGATCCGAACTCAGCTTTCGACTGAATGTAGCCCGCACTCCGAACCGATTCGAGCGCTCCCCCGACCACCTTCCACTTGCTCTCTCCGCCCGTGGTATCGGTCCAGTTTTCCTTGAAGGCCTTCTCCGTTCCATCGAACAGAACCACGGCATCCGATGGTGGCGCTCCCGGCTCGGTTCCGGAAGTGACGACTGGTGGAAGCGACTGCTTGGCTTGGTCGGTCTCGTGAACTTTGACGCCATCGAGATACATGTAGTGAACATCACTCCCGTTCTCGTTCTTGACCTCTTTGGTAATGACGGGCTTGCTCATATCCTCCTGGCTAAACGCCACAGGGCTGGCAGCAAGAACAAGAAGAGCGGCGGAAGATAGCATGGGTGATCGTTTCATCGTCGACACCGTAAGCCTTCGCCCTCAGCGCGGTCAACTTCCGATCACGCTTCGAGACATTCCCTCGCAGACGACATCCACAAGCTCTTGCACAGATTCAATTGGATTTCCCCATTTTTACTGCTCAGAAAGTTAAGTGTGCTACCCTCGCCTCTCCACTATGAAAAAGGCCATCATGCTTCTGATCGGTTGGGGCCTGACATTAGGCTCCCCAACCTTCGCCGCCCAGGATAAGCCCAACCTCGTTTGGCTCACCACTGAGGACAACTCAGCCTGCTGGTATCGTCTCTATAACGAGAAAGGCGGCGCCCCCATGCCCAACATCGAAGGCCTCGCCAAAGGGGGCCTCGTTTTCGACAACGCATACTCCTGCGGTGCCGTCTGCTCGGTCGCCCGTAGCACCATCATCTCCGGAATCTACACTCCGCGGATCGGAGCGCAGTATCACCGCAAGGCCACCCCGGTGGCCATGCCCACAGGCCAAAAAATGTTTCCCGCTTACCTTCGCGAGGCCGGCTACTACACCACCAACAACTACAAACAGGACTATAATTTCATCGCCAGCGACGAGAAGGGCGTTTGGAACGAGTCCTCAAAGAAAGCGACCTTCCGCAATCGAGCCAATGGCCAGCCCTTCTTCCACGTCCAAAATTTCCACGTCACCCACGAAGGCCAACTCTTCAAAAGCCTGCCCAAGGGCGTTGAACCCATCATCTCACCGGAGAACGTCACCCTCTTCCCCTACCATCCCGACACCCCGCTCATGCGGCAAAAGTATGCCGAGTATCTCACCCGCCAAACTTTAGCCGACGCCGAAATCGGGGAAATCATCGCCCAACTCGAAGCCGATGGCCTCCTCGATGACACCTTCATCTTCCACTACGGCGACCACGGGGGCGTCCTCCCCGGCAGCAAAGGCTACGCTCATAACGACGGCCTGCAGGTCGCGATGGTCGTCTACGTTCCCAAAAACTGGCAACACCTCGCCCCCGCCAAACCCGGCACCCGCATCCAGGGAATGGTCGAGTTCGTCGACCTCTCCGCCACCGTCCTCAACCTCGCCGGCGTGGAAATTCCCCAAGGCCTCGATGGCTCACCGTTCCTCGGCCAAGGCGTCACCCTCGACGAACTGAACTCCCGCGACACCGCCTTCGGACATGCCGATCGCTTCGATGAAAAATACGACCAAGTCCGCTTCCTCCGCAAAGGAAAATACACCTACTGGCGCAGCTACCAGCCCTTCAACTTCGACGGTCTCAACAACGAATACCGCTACCTCCAACCCGCCTTTCGGGAATGGCGCGATCTCGCCAAAGCAGGCAAACTCAACACCGAGCAGAAGGCCTTCTACCGCCCCCGCCCCGCCGAAATGCTCTTCGATCTCGAGAACGATCCTCACGAGGTGAAGAACCTCGCCAACGATCCCGCCCACGCCGAAACCCTCGCCGCTCTGCGCGGTGAGATGCAACAGCGTCTCAAATCCCTCCCCGATCTCAGCTTCTATCCCGAGCCCCAATTCCTCATCGAAAGCCAAGGGAACGGGAGTGCCTTCGCCAAGATTCACAAGGACCAGATCAGCAAGCTCATCGACCTCGCCGACCTCCAACTCCTTCCCTTTGAAGAAGCGAAAATAGGCATCAAGAACGCCCTCAACTCAGACCACCCCACCGAGCGATACTGGGGCCTCATCAACTGCAGCGCCTTCGGCAAGAAAGCCTCTGGCTTTTATGAAAAGGCCCAAGCCCTCGCCGCCTCCGATCCCGACCGCCTCGTCCGCGTTCGCGCCGCCGAATTCCTCGGACTCACCGGCACCTCCGATCCCATGCCCATCTTGATCCAAGCCCTCAACGAAACCACTGATGACATCGAAGCCTGCCTCATCCTCAACACCGTCGTCCTTCTCGTCGAGAGCGACCTTGGTTGGAAGTTTGAGGTCCGCAAGATCCAGCAAGCCTCTTGGATGAAGACCAAAAAAGGGGAGTTCCAACAGCACCTCAACTACCTCAAAGGGCGGTCGTCGTAGTTTTCAATCGTGCAAGGATACTAAAAATTGCGTAAGAGCATCCCGATGTCGCCAAAGTGGTTCACCCTCGTTCTCAGTCTCGGAATTCTTCCGGGCCTTCATGGTGACGTCCTCAAAGTCTTTCAATCCCACTGCATTCAATGCCACGGCAAGGATGACAAAGTGAAAGGAAAGACGAATCTCTTAGAAATTCAGAGCCTCGCGAAACTCAAAGACCATCCCGAACTTCTCGGGAAAATCGTCGACGCCATCGACTTCGAAGAAATGCCCCCGGAAGACGAACCGCAACTGGAACCCGGGGCCCGCACTCAACTCTTGGGAGATCTCAAGATCATGCTCCACGAGTCAATCACTGCCAAAAACTTCTACCCGCCCACCCCAATCCGGCGGATGAACCGCTTCCAGTATCACAATGCGGTCACCGATCTCTTTCAACTGAACTGCGAGGTTTTCACCCTTCCGGAAAAAATGATCCGGGACCATCAGGGATACTTCCAACCCGCAACCGGAAAAATGGCCGATGTCATCACCGTCGGAAACCGGCCCTTGGGGAAATCCCAAATGATCGAACCCCGACTCGCCGACGTCGCCGCCTTTCCCCAGGACCTCCGGGCCGAACATGGCTTCGACACTCAGGCCGATCACCTCTCGATGTCGCCTCTCCTCATGCAGTCATTTCTGCAACTGGGCCAGTCCATCCTCAACAGCCCTGACTTCGGGCCAAAACGGGTGGGCCTCTGGGAAACCCTCTTCGTCCTTGCACACCAAGAAAAGGATCTTGAAACCGCCGTGAGATCGCGCTTGCAGGAGCTCCTCACCAAGGCCTTCCGTGCCCCCATCGAAGCCGAAGTCTTGGACCGCTACACCCACTTTACCATCGGCCAGATCGAGCAAGGCTCCGACTTCACGATGGCCATGAAGTCCGTCTGCGCAGCCGTCATTTCCTCACCACGATTTCTCTACCTCTACGATCACTCAAGCACTGATCGCGGAGTGGAAAAACTGGGCAGCTACGAACTGGCCTCGCGCTTATCATTTTTCCTCTGGGGAAGTCTCCCTGATGACAAACTGTTAGAGTTGGCCGCATCCGGTGAGCTCCTGAAAAAAGAAATCCTCCTCGAGCAACTCAACCGCATCTTGAAAGATCCCAAGGTGAAGCGCTTTTGCGACAGCTTCCCCTCCCAGTGGTTACAGCTCGACCGGCTCATCTCATCGGTGCCCGATCCCGAAACTTTCCCACAGTTCTACTTCTCAAAATATCGCAACAGCATGCACATGATGATGGAACCCTTGTTGCTTTTCGAAACTCTCCTCATCGAGAACAAGCCGATCACCCAGTTGATTGACTCTGATTTCACCTATCGTTCGGGAAACCTAGAAAGCGCCTACGGACCACTCGGCAAGATCGCGGAAAAACCTAAGGGCGAAGTGGAAGTGATGAAGTTTTACCGGGTCCCCGTCACCGACCGCCGCAATGGCGGAGTCATCACCACCGCCGCCATCATGACGATGACCTCCGGCCCCGAGCGCTCCCAACCCATCACCCGGGGAGCATGGCTGGCCGGAGTGATTTTTAACAACCCTCCCGAGCCCCCGCCCGCCGACGTTCCCGCCCTCGGCGAGCAGCCCAAAAAAGGAGAAGAACATCTCACCCTCCGTGAAAGACTCGCCATGCACCGCGAACGTGCTGACTGCCGGGGATGCCACGAACAGATCGACCCCCTCGGCTTTGCTCTCGAAAACTACAACGCGATCGGCAAATGGCGGGAAAAGTATGAAAACGGCCGCGAGGTCGACATGGAGGGAACCCTTTTCCGAAAACATCAGTTCGAAAATGTCGTCGAATTTAAAGACGCCATCCTTTCCGAAAAAGACCGCTTCGCCAAAGGCCTCGCCGGGCACCTCCTTTCCTTCGCCCTCGCCCGTAAAATGGAGGCCGCCGACCAAATCGCCCTCGATCAAATCGTAAAAGCCACCGCCGAAGAGGGTGATCGCATTCAAGCCATGCTCAAAGCCATCGTTCTCAGCGATCCCTTCCTGAGCAAAAACAGCCCAAAAACAAACCAAGCCGGAGAATAGAATCATGAGACGCACAACACGACGCAATTTCCTGCGCGGCCTCGGCGGCGCGGCCCTCGCCCTCCCCTGGCTGGAAAGCCTCGCCACCTCATCATCATCCACAGTCGTCGCCAAACGAATGGCCCACTTCTATGTTCCGATTGGCGTCGTCCGCCGCGGCTTTTTCCCCGGCGAGCAGGACTCCATCATTCCAAAAGGGAATCTCGGCAACGTCATGAAGTCCCTCGCCAAACAAGATCCCACCCATTGGATCAAACCGCTAGACACCCTCACTCCGACAATGCAGCCGCTCGACTCCTTCAAGGACGAGATCAACCTCATCACCGGCATGGACCGGACCTTTCAACAAGGCACCGACGTCCACGCCCAATGCGCCTCCTGCTACCTCAGCAGCGCGCCGCCCTACACCATCAAAGGAACCGCCTGGCCCCTGGACCGCACCCTCGACCACCTAGTCGCGGATGTTGTTGGCCAGACCACTCCTTTCCCCACCCTCGAATTCAGCTGCAATAGCCACAAGGACAACAAGGAATCGATCTACTTCGACAACATCTCCTGGTACGGCACCGGACACCTCGCGCCCTCCATCCGGAATCCCCGAAAAATGTATCGCCGCCTCTTTTCCACCCAGGAAATTGAGAGCTATCGCGACGTCACCGATCTCGTTCTCGAAGACGCCCACTCACTCAAAAAAGACCTCGGCTATGCCGACGGACAAAAATTCGCGGAATACTTCGACTCCGTCCGCGCCATCGAAACACAAATGGACCGCCTCGAAAAAATGAAAGGCGAACTCAAAAAAGTCACGATGGATGAACCCCCCGAAGCCTACCTGCCCCGGGGGGAATACATCCGTCTCATGGGCGACCTCATGGTCGTCGCCCTCCAGACCGGTCTCACCAACGTCACCACCTTCATGGTCGGCCCCGAACGTTGGGACACCCCCTATCAATTCGAGGGTCTCTTCGACAAACCGCGAAGCCACCACCAGATGTCCCACAATCAAACGAAGATGATCGCCGATCTCCTCAAGGTTGATCGCTTCCACATGGAACAATACGCCTATCTCGTGGCGAAGATGAAGGGCATTCAGGAAGCCGATGGCTCCACCCTCTTAGACAACACCCTCTTTACCTACGGCTCCGGTCTCGGCGATGGCTCCACCCATCAATACAACGACCTCCCCGTCATCGTCGCCGGAGGCGGAAAAAACACCACCCGTGGCCAGCACATCAACATGGCCGAGGGCACCCCCCTCGCCAACCTCTGGCTCACCCAAGCCCGCATGATGGGCGCGGACATGAAACACTTCGCCGACAGCACCGGAGAAATCACTTCACTCAAAGGCTGAGGGCCTAAAATTCACCAAAATCGTTCGAGATTCATATCCCGAACGATTTTTTTTACCCCTCCGGTCCCCATTCGCTCCCCTGAATTCCCGCCTCTATCATGAAGCTTCCCGCCTTCCTTCTCTTCCTCTTACTAGGCTCATGCTCGGAGCCCAAAGCTCCGGTCACCGAAATCCCAAGCTACCAAACCCTCCACCGTGAAGGCCTCAACGGCACCTTCTTCCACTTTGATCACGAAGGGACCCTCTACCTCGCCTGCTCCATCCACCAAGGCGGCAATGCCAATGGCACCCAACTCACTCGCAACGATTCCCCAGACACCGCCACCGTCGGAAAACAGATCCATCACCAAAAAGACCTCCGCGTCCTCTCTTTCAAATCGGACACCCTCAGCCAAGCCGACGCCCTCCCCTACTCATCCGACCCCGATGTCCGGAAAGGGGACGAGGTCGCCATTCTACACCGTGGCCAAATCATTCGCGGGACCGTCATTAAAATACCCGAAAGCGACAACCACCACTACTATCTCCAAACAACGAAAACCTTTCCCGCAAACGGCATGAGCGGTTCGCCCGTCTTCAGCCAACGACTCGGAACGGTCGTGGGAGTCCTCCAAACCGCAAATAGCAAAACAGCCGCCAACCTCGGTGGCTTCGAGATTCTTCGATTGCCCTGAAATCCATTCTTGAAAAATGCAAGCAAAAATCACTTTACTTGACCAATGAGTCAATTATCTGTCCGGCGTGGGCAGAACTTCCGGCACTCCAAAAAAACTCCAAGCCGCTCTTTGCGACCTCATGTGGCAAAACAGCTACGGTCGCGTTACGATCGAGGCCATCTGCAAACGCGCCGGTGTCAAGAAGGGCTCCTTCTATCACGCCTATCCCGACAAGGCTTCCCTCGCACTCGAGGCCTTCGAATACTTTTGGGAAACCCACTCCCGTCCTTGGATGGACGCCGCCTTCTCCTCCAGCGAAAGTCCCCTCACCCGCATCGCAAGCTGGCTTGCGGAAGGGTTAGCAAAGACCCTCGAATGTCAAAAAATCCACGGAAGAATCCACGGCTGCCCACTCTATAATGTGGGCTCAGAAATCTCAACCCTTGAACCCGCCGTTGCCAAAAAAGTTACCGAAATTCTCCGCCGTTACCGTCGCTATCTCACCACAACTCTCCGTGATGCTGTTGCCGAAAACCTTCTCAACCTCGATGATGCCGACGAAGTGGCCCACGATGTTCTCACTTTGGTCGAGGGCGCATTGACCCAGGCCCGCATCTCAAATTCCGCTGATCCCATCCTCCGACTTCCCATCAGCGTGGGCCGCATCATCGGAGCGACCCTGCCATCTCTAAAATCTTTGACCGTTTAGTAAAATGCCATCCAACTCCTCAGCCCGCATCTCCCCCCTTGTCTTTGTGGCCCTGGCAGCCGCTGTCATTGCCACCGCCTGGTGGGGCATCTCGGCCCTCGCCAACGCAAAACCCGATGAAGGCCCCGGCGGTAAAGCTCCCGGTGGACCTCCTCCCGCCAACGTCATTCTTGCCCCGACACAGAGTATCACCTCGGCCCAGACTCATCGCGTCATCGGCACCCTCAGAGCCATGGCCCGCTCCGAACTCGCCGCCCGCGAAGCCGGTCCCGTTCTCGAAATCACCGTCAATGAAGGCGACAAGGTCGAGAAAGATACCGTCATCGCCCGCATCGACCCCCGCCGCATCGAAGCCCAACTCGCCGAAGCCCGCGCCGAAATCACCATCGCCGAAGCCCTCGTTCATCAAAAAAAAGCCCGTGTCAACCGCAGCACCATCGACCTCGAGATGAAGGAAAAACTCTTCACCAGCAAAGCGATCTCCGAATCCGAAGTCCTCGACGCCCGCAGCGCCAACAACGTCGACAATTCCGTCTCCGCCGCCACTCAGGACTCCCTCAAGGCCGCTCAATCCCGCCTCGAACTCCTCGCCGTTCGTCTTCAGGATCTCGAAATCCGCGCCCCCTTCGCCGGAACCGTCGTCGCCCGCCACATCGAACTCGGCGAATGGGCCGAACCCGGAGCTTCCATCGTCACTCTTGTTTCCTCGGGCGACATCGAAGCCTGGCTGCAAGTCCCCGAACGATTCTCATCGGTCACCCGTGGTCAAAAAATCCCCGTCACCTTGTCCTCTACCGGGCAGACCATCGAATCAACCTCCCTCACCATCGTCCCCGAAGCCGGAACGGAAACTCGCACTCTGCAAATGATCGCAGTCCTCCCCAACCCCAATGGCACCTTAGTTCCAGGACTCTCGGTCACCGCCGACATTCCAATCTCTGAAAATATCGAGCGCCTCGCCGTCCCCGTCAACGCGGTCGTGCAAGGTTACGCCGGACCCAGCATCTTCGTCCCCGCACCACAAGGAAAAGGCCTCCCCACCGCCCAACGAATCCCAGTCCAAATCCTCTTCCAAGATGACGAACTCATCTACCTCAATGCGGAAGGTCTCAAAGCCGGCGACCCAGTCATTGTTGAAGGCAACGAACGCCTCTTCCCCTCCCAACCCCTCATCATCGGCGAGCGTAACCAGTAGGAACCAAAGCCTTGAACTCTAAAATTCAAAAGAAGCCCACCGGGCTCGTCGCCACTGCGATTGCCCAACCCATTACGGTTGCGGTCGCCACCCTTCTCGCGGTCTTCGCCGGCCTCATCGCCGTCACCGTGGTCCCCATTCGCATGACGCCGGAGATCTCCTCGGTCGTCGTCTCGGTCACCACCAACTGGGAATCAGCTTCCTCGGAAGAAATCGAATCCGACATCATCGAGGAACAGGAAAAAGTCCTCGGCGAAGTCACCGGACTCCTCTCCCTCACCTCCACTAGCGCCAACGGCCAGGGCTCCATCCGCATGGAATTCGAAACCGGAACCGACATCGAAAAAGCGACCGCTGCCGTCCTTCAAAAACTCGACGAAGTCCCCGGCTATCCCAATGGCGTCCTGCAACCCAAAGTCGAACCCGTCGATATCGAATCGGTCGACTACATCGCCTGGGTCGGCCTAGCCTCCAGCGACGCCGACTTCCCCGCCCAGACTCTCCACGACCTCATGGAACGCCGGATCCGACCGCGCTTCGAACGCATCGCGGGGATCTCCCAAGTCGGCGTTCGTGGCTCAGTCCAATCCGAACTCCACATCATCGTCGATCCCGTCGCGATGGCCCAACGCGGCCTCACCTACGCCTCACTCCAACTAGCCATCACCAATGCCAATGCCAACTTTTCCGGAGGAAAACTCGAGGACGGAAAACGCGATATCCGTATCCGCGCCACCGGCCGCTTCAACAGCCCGGCCGACGTCGAAGCGATGGTCATCAGCCGAAATGAAAACGGCACGATCTACCTCGGCGATGTCGCGAAAGTCCAAGCCGCCTTCAAGGAACCCACCTCGTGGGTCCGCGCCCGCGGTATCCAAATGCCCTTCTTTAACTTCCAACTCGAACGCGGCGCCAACCTCCTCGAGTCCATGGCCGCCCTCCGCCAAGAAATCAAAATCCTCAACGCCCCCAACGGCCTCCTCGCCCAGGAAGCCCGCGACCTCGGCCTCAATGGCACCCTCGAACTCGTCCAAACCTACGACTCCACCACCTACGTCGAAGACGCCATCACTCTCGTCCGCAGCAACATCATGGTCGGGAGTATTCTCGCCACCCTCACCCTCCTCTTCTTCCTCCGTTCTCTCCGCACCGTCGGCATCATCGCCCTCGCCATCCCCGTCTCCATCATCGCCTCACTCGTCGTCCTCGTCGCGATGGGGCGCTCCATCAATATCATCTCCCTCGCCGGACTCGCCTTCGCCGTCGGCATGGTCGTGGACAATGCCATCGTCGTGATTGAGAACATCTACCGCCATCTCGAGTTCGGCAAAAAGCCCGCGCAAGCCGCTCTCGATGGCACCAAGGAAGTAGCCGGGGCCGTCGTCGCCTCGACCATGACCACCCTCATCGTCTTCGCGCCCATCCTCATCATTCAGGAGACCGCCGGCCAACTCTTCCGCGATATCGCCCTCGCCATCATGGTCTCAGTCGGCCTCTCGATGATCGTCTCCCTCACCCTCATCCCCAGTGCCGCCGCCCGTTTCCTCCATCCACCCAAGGAGGACGGTGGAAGCTCCTTCGAGAGACTCTTCAGCGGAAAATTCTTCCGCTTCATCGGCCTTCCCTTCCGCCCTTTCATCAAGCTCTTCGTCTGCCTCCCCTCCCTCATCGGAAATTTCGTCGGCTGGCTCATCGGCGGCACCCTTCGCAAACTCGCCGTCGTCGTCATCTTCCTCCTCGTCACCTTCTTCGGGGTCAAGACCCTCCTTCCTCCCCTCGACTACCTCCCCAGCGGAAATCGCAACGTCATCTTCGGCCTCCTCTTCCCCGCACCATCCTATAACCTCAACGCCCTCTCCGACACCGGCAAGCGCATGGAGGCCATCGTGGCACCCGCCTGGGAAGCAACCGAGGACAAGTTCCAAGTCGAAAAACTCAACCGCGGCGGCGAACGCAACCCCAACCACGACGAGCGAAAAATCATCCCCACAATCAACGAAAAAGGTGAAAAACGAGACGTCATGCCACCTCCTCTCGAACACTATTTCCTCGTCTCCTTCGAAGGCCGGATGTTCCAAGTCGCAATCTCCAAGGACAAGAAACGCGTCGTCGATGCCATCCCACTCCTCAATCAAGCCACCTCCGGAGCCGCCGCTCCCGACACGATGGCCATCGCCTTCCAGATGCCCCTCTTCCGCGTCGCCGGTATCACCGGTTCCGCCATCAAGGTGGACATTCGGGGCAACGATCTCGAGGCCGTTTCCCAAACCGCCTCCGGACTCTTCATGTCCTTCATGGGCGCTTTCGGACCCGGCAAGGTCACGCCTTCTCCTCCCAACTTTTCACAACCTCTCGAAGAACTCCGCATCGTCCCCAACGACGAACGACTCAGCGAACTCGGCTTGACCCGCACCGACCTCGGCCTCGCCGTGCAAGCCGCCGGAGAAGGCATCCTCCTCTTCCGCGACTATGAGAAAAACGGCGAACTCAAGGATATGAAAATCATCACCGCCGGTGCTCTCGAAGACCGCCCCTTCGAAGCCCTCCTCGACTCACCCGTTTCGACACCCGCCGGCCACGTCGTTGACCTCCGCTCACTCGCCTCACTCGAAAAAACCCTCGGGCCCGAGCAGATCCGCCACGTCGACCGCCTCCGCGCCATCACCCTCGAAGTCACGGCACCCAAGTCCATGGCACTCGAAGAAGCCATCGCCAAAGTCGATGAAATCATCAAGGCCCAACGCTCCAACGGCGCCATCGCCCCCGGCGTGCAAGTCCAAATCGCCGGCTCATCCGACAAGCTCGCCGAGATTAAAGAAGCCCTCCTTGGCGATGGCACCTTCGGCGGACTCTTCACCAGCTCCCTCTTCCTCGCCCTCTTCGTGGTCTACCTCCTCATGGTCGTCCTCTTCCAAAGTTGGTCCTACCCGCTTGTCATTATCCTTTCAGTTCCCCTCGCGACCGTCGGCGGCCTTCTCGGCCTCTACCTCGTCCACCAATCCTCGGTCGCCGATCCCTACATGCCGGTGCAGAATATGGACGTCCTCACCATCCTAGGCTTCGTCATCCTCGCCGGAGTCGTGGTGAACAACGCCATTCTCATCGTCCACCAAACAATCAACTTCATGAAGGCAGACCCCACCCGCGATGCCAACGAAGCGATTCGCGAATCCGTCACCTCCCGCGTCCGCCCCATCCTCATGTCCACCCTCACTTCCATCGGCGGCATGCTCCCTCTCGTCCTCCTTCCCGGCTCCGGCTCAGAACTCTATCGCGGCCTCGGTGCCGTCGTCGTCGGTGGCCTCGCCGTCTCAACCGTCTTCACGATGTTCCTCGTTCCCACCGTCCTCTCCCTCGTCTTCTCGATGAGCAAACCCAAAGTCGAAGCCGCCTAACCCCACAGAGCCTGGACCTCAATCCCGAGCCGCCCCCCAACCAAGTTTCGTCCCTTCCGTCATCTTCGTGGTTCATCCCTAATTCTCCTCATCAAGTGAAATCCACCATCCTTCTCAGTCTCATCCTCGCTTCCTGCACCGTCGGCCCCACCTCCCAACGCCAGAATCCCCCCGCTCCCGAATCCTACAAAGCAGTCGGCCTGACCTCCGCTCCCCCAACCGGCAACTGGTGGTCTTCTTTCTCCGACCCCACGCTCAACGACCTCCTTACCAAGGCCCAAAAAGCCAACCCACAATCCCGCGCCGCTCTCGCCCGCCTCGATCAAGCACGCGCCATCCTAGGACTCCACCGCGCCGACCTCATCCCCTCACTCACCGGCGAAGCTCTCTCCAGTCGGCAACAAGACAGCACCCGAGACATCTTCGAACTCCCTGCCGATCCCTACTCACGCTACCGCTCCGCCCTCAATCTCTCCTACGAAATCGATTTCTGGGGGCGCGTCCGCCGCAGTGTTTCCAAACAACAATCCCTCACCCAGGCCGCCGCTGCCGACTACCTCACCGCCCTTCTCTCCACCAAGGCCGAAGTCACCCGCGACTACCTCGCCCTCCGCCATCTCGACTCAGAAATCCAACTCCTCAGCGACACCATCCAACTCCGCGAGGAAAACGAAAAACTCGTGCAAGCCCGTGTCGATGTCGGCGACACCACCGCCATCGATTCCTCCCGCGCCCGCAGCCAGACCGAGACCGCCCGCGCCGAACTCTATCGCCTCACCCAACGTCGCGCCGAACTTGAGAATGCCCTCGCCATTCTCACCGGAACCAACCCCTCTTCCTTCACACTCGCGAAAGCCTCGCCGCCCCGCACTCCCACCGTTCCCAGCGGAGTTCCCGCTGACCTCCTCCGCCGTCGACCCGATGTCGCCGCCACCGAGCGCAAGCTCGCCGCTGCCGCCGATGAAATCGGCATCACCATCGCCAACTATCTTCCCCGCGTCTCTCTCACCGCCACCAGTGGCTTCGCCGCCCTCAACTCATCCGACCTCTTCGACACCGGCAGCAAGCTCTGGACCATCGGACCCAGCGCCACCTTCCCCCTCACCACCTTCGGCAGAAGAACCCGCGACGTCGAGCGCGCCAAAGCAACCTACCGCGAAGCCCTCGAAAACCATAAACTCAGCATCCTCAACGCCTTCCGCGATGTCGAAAACGCCCTCTCCGGCATTACCAACCTCGACCGGGCCCTCTCCGCCCAAGAGAAATCAGCCTCCGCCTCCAGCGAAGCCTCCCGCCTCACCAAACTCCGCTACGAAGCCGGCCTCGTCAGCTTCTTCGAAGCCATCGACGCCGAACGCGAACACCTCGCCGAACAACGCGCCCTCGTCCAAACAAAGGCCGCCCGCCAACAAGCCACCGTCCAACTCATCCAAGCCCTCGGAGGCGGCTGGAAATAGCGTTTCTCATCCCCCACCCCGGCGTGGTGTGGACTCCACGAACACGCCAAACCTGCCCCAACTCACATCGACTCACGACGCCTATAATCCATTTGATTTAAGCGGATTATAGATGGCTGGTTTTTTGGTATGCTCGGCATATTTTTCTCTCTAGTCGGTATCGCCATCGATGACACCCTCGCGTTTTCACCCGACCCAGTCCACCGCATTGAATCCCCCGAAGGAATCATTGCGGAAGCCTTCGGGGAAGAAAAGCAATTCGCGGACGAAGACGAACTCGACCGCTACGTCGCCATGTTAATCGCGAACGAAAACGCCCTAGGCCCCGCCGACATTCATTCTGTTGACGGAGACGAAGAACTCCCCGTTGCCGAAAGCACCTGGACCGAAGGTTCTAAACGCATCCTCTATCTGCGCGTCCGTTTTGCCGACCAAGATCCCGCCTACGAGCCCCTCACCTACGCCCACTACAATTACACTAGCGACCTCAATCCGCGCGGCGCAACTCCCACCAACGGACTGGGTCGAGTCGAATACGGTCACCGCTTCAGTATGATGAGCGCCCAAAGCGGCAGCGACTTCGATAACCCCCTCCTCACCCACTTCACCGCCCACGAAAAATGGCGGCTCGATTGGCTCACCGACAGCGACGTCACCGACATCACCTCCGGCTCCCAAACCGGAACCTACCGACTCTATCAAAACGATGACGTAGATGCCACCGGAACCCGGGCCCTCCGCCTTCCCTCCGGCGGCTCACTTTCCAAATACTGGCTCAGCCACCGCGACCGACCTCGACTGGACGGCCTTCTCATTCGATGATACCACCTGGCCCCACTCCGGCTCCCTGGGTGTCGGTTACGACACCGTCGAAGCCTCCACCGGACTCACCACCTGGCAACCCGCCGCTGGCCTCGTCACCCTGCAACCCGAAGGACTCCCCATCGACAACGGGGACGGCTCCGAAACCGTCACCCTCCGCCTCACCCCACCTCCCAACTCCGGAAAACAATGGTTCGCCCGCCTCAGAGTCGTGCTTGAGTAAGTGGCAAAAGAAGTTCTCCAATGCTCGTCCACCTTCCTATTCATCCTTCTTTCCCTTCATGAATTTGGAAGGATCCACCACGACATGTTTCACCTTCTTTCTCTGCCAGGTGTAGGTGATGTGAACCAAGCCATCTTTGCTCTGAATCACGGCGGGATAGCTGAATTCTTTCTTCGGTTCGTTCTCCAAAACCAGGACAGGACTCCAAGCTTCACCATCCTCACTGACCGCAACATTCAGCGGGCTTCGTCCCGTTCCGGTGTCATTGTAGACCAATAAATGCCGCCCGTCCTTCAGCGTCATCGCATCGGTTCCTGAATTTGGATTGGGCAATTGCGTTAACGAAATCTCTCCCCACGTCCGACCTTCATCCGTGGATCCGATTTCAAAGACCTTCCCCTGCCGGGTTCGTCCCACTGCTTTGAGACTCCCGTTCCCAAGATCGAGAAGACTCGGCTGGATCGCTGAAATTTCGATCCCATCATGCAGCAATTTCGTCCGCGTCCACGTCTGACCAAGATCACTGCTGCGCTCAAAGTAGATCGCCCATTGCCCCTTCAGCTCGTCACTCTCGTGGCTGGTAGGACAAAGGAGATCACCATTGGAGAGTTGCACCGGCTTGTTCTTGATCGGGCCATAAATCCCCTCGGGCAACTTCCGCGCTGCCGACCAGGTTTCCCCTCCATCCTTCGAAGTTTTGAGTTCGCCCCACCAAGTGCTCGGACTCGGTCCCACTTTGTAAAACAACATCAGCGGGGCATCCCTCGGTTGAAAAAGCACCGGGTTCCATGTCGGGAAACGCTGACCATCTCCTTGCACCCCATTGGCCACTTCAACACCAAGGGCCCATTCCCCATCAAGCTGACGCGAAACCCAGATACTGACGTCCGGATTTTTTTCGGCCGTCCCACCAAACCACGCCGATACCAAACCGTGCGGTGTCTCGGCAATCGTGCTCGCATGCACCGAAGGGTAGGGCCCAGTGTCATAAATAAACTCAGACTTTACAATCGTCGGCTCCCCCACCGCAAGCCGGAGGGACATCAAAAAAATGGAGATCGCTTTCATGACACAGGTTCCTTTCGAGAATAAAGGAACCGTTCCAAATTGCGAGAAGATCTTAACAACGGTCGTTCCGCTGAGCTCTCCCGATCTCTCAACTTGTCCAAGTTGCGTCTCAGATTCACTCATTCGTCGAAAAGTTTTTAGTCCAAAAAAAAAAATTGAAATTCTTCGGAATTTAAGAAAATATTCAAAAGAGCAAGTTGCTTTTACGATTAAAAACTATCTTATGAAAAAATTCCTCGTCCTCATGTCCGCTAGCGTCGCTTTCGCCTTCGCTTCCTGTGCCACCGCTAAGTCCGACCACTGTGGAGCCTGCAAAGGTGGCGATGGTGCCAAGACCGAATGTGCCTCCAGCGCCAAAGATGCCAAAACTTGCCCTTCCAAGAAGAAGTAATCGTTTTTCCGAAACACCATTTTAGAAACCCGGACTCGCCGAGAGTCTGGGTTTTTTCGTGCCCGCCTCCCGGACCTCGCTCGAGCGGTTCCAAAGTTCGTCACAAAGCACTTCAAAGGAGACCCCGCTCCCGCTGATCTCAGCCTCCAACGTTGATCCCGGTAAGCCCGTGATCGTCATCGAGCAGGACTCGCTCAACTTCGCCGCAAAATTTTCTTCTTCGCCCAACTTCTTCGCCCTCGCGATCAGCGCCGCACACCCCTCGGCATCCAACGCCTTCTCCAAGCGCCGATTCGTCGCCCCCAGCGCTAACTCTAGCTGAATCCTCGCCAACACCGCGACGATCGTTCGTCGCGGTTTTTCAATCGTCACCCCCTCCCAATCAATCTCGGCCCCATCTCGCTTCGGATCCAGAACATCCCCGCCCAAAAGAACATCAGCCAGCTTCTCGGCAATCCAAGTCGCTGTCCGCTTAATTGGACCTCCTTCTCCTAACACAGGGGCAATATCCGCCCACATCACTCCTGATGCAACATAAAGGCCCAATTTTGAATCGCTCACCCAATCAGATCCTTCAGAATCTTCCCATGCACGTCGGTCAACCTCCGATCGATACTATCCTTTCGAAAGCTCAGGGTCTCATGATCGATCCCTAAGAGATGCAGGATCGTGGCGTGAATATCGTAAACCTCGGTGGGATTCCTTCGATCCGCCGGCTTGTAGCCAAACTCATCGCTCTCGCCATAAGTCACCCCACCTTTGATTCCCCCTCCCGCCAGCCAGTTCGTAAAGACAAAGGGATTGTGATCCCGCCCCTTCGTCCCCTGGGTCGAGGGCATCCGGCCAAATTCCGTCGTCCACAGAATGATGGTATCGTCCAACATTCCCCGCTGTTTCAAATCCTTAATCAACGCCGCCGCCGCGATCGCCATTCCTCTCGAAAGAGGCCCATGCTCCCGTTCGATATCTTCATGACTGTCCCAATTCCTGCGCGGAAAACCGTTGTCGTTTCCTGACCAAATTTGGACAAATTTCACTCCGCGCTCCAGAAGACGACGGGCCGACAAGCATTTCCGACCAAAGGCATCCGCCTCTTCCTTCCAATTGATGTCCTTGGGCCACCTCGTGCCATCGGGAGAGAGCCCATACATCTCGCGGATGTAGCCCGGCTCTTGCGAGAGGTTCAAAGCCTCGGGCGCGGCCATCTGCATTCGAGCCGCCAATTCATAGCTCTGAATGCGCGCCTCCAATCGTGAATCACCTTCACGATGCGCGGCATAATCACGATTCAATTTTGCCAGAAGTTCCCCGGCATCCTTCTCCGCACCCGGAGTCAAAAAATGAGCGCTCTTTGGCGGGAAGAGATGCGTCACCGGCTCCGGAGTTCCGGGCCGGATAATCGTCCCTTGATTCACCGCCGGAAGAAATGCCGAGCTCCAGTTCTTGGGCCCGTTGGAAGCAAATCCCCGGTGATCGGGCAAGACCACAAAGGTCGGCAGATTCTCGTTCATACTCCCGAGGCCGTAACTCACCCACGACCCCATCCCCGGGAACCCAGGACGATCAAACCCTGTCGCTTGCAGGTAGGTCGCCTGACTATGCACTCCGGATGTCCCCACCATGTTGTGAACGAAAGCGATCTCATCGACCACCTCCCCAAGTGGCGCGACCGTTTCTCCCAACAGTTTCCCGCAGCCACCATAGCGGGAAAAATCCCACACCGGCTTCATCCACGGACCCAGCCCGTCTTGGAAGGCCTCAACATGTTCTCCGAAGTCCGACTTCTCGCCATGCCGCTTGATCAACTCGGACTTGAAATCAAAAAGATCCAAATGACTCGCCGCGCCGGCCATAAACAGCTGCACCACCCGCTTGGCCTTCGGCTGATGGTGCGACTCTCCCAAAATCCCTCCCGCTTTGAGATTCTCCCCGAGCAGGGATGCCAAAGCGAGGCCTCCGAGCCCTCCCCCCGACTGACATAAAAAATCTCTCCGCGATGGCATCTCAATCGACATAACTAAACTCACTCAGATTAAAAACCACCCGACACATCGCCGCGGCGCCATGATCGTCGGCATACTTGCCCAAAAGGCTCCGCTCACGGTCGGTCGCGCTCCTCCCGAGCGTCAACTCAATCACCTTGCCGACGACTTCATCCTCGCCCTCCACCCGTTTCGCAAAATGCTCGGCCATGCGAATCACGAAGGCATTGTTCATCATCGCGAGAGCCTGCAATGAGGTCGTTGTCTCGCCTCGCTTCTCAACCAACATCGAGGGATCCGCGCAATCCAAGGCCTCCATGAAGGGCTGGGACTGTGATCGGACCAGAAACCGATAAACCGACCGTCGCTGAGTCGCGGGATCGTCCGGGTCAGCCAAATGATATTGGTAGTGCGGCGAGTGCTCGGGCTTCTCAATCACGAAGTCTCGAAACGAAGGACCACCCATCTGCAAGTCCATCTTCCCCGCCGCCCACAACACCGTATCTCGCACTTCCTCTGCGCCCAAACGCCTGCGGTTCTGCCTCCAAAGATATCGATTGAAGGCATCAACCTCCGTATTGCTCACATCATCTTCCGAGCTCTGGCGATAAGTCTCGCTGTTCAGAATGAGCCGGTGGAGATCCTTGACCGAACCACCACCATCACGAAACTCCACCGCAAGCCAATCGAGCAACTCCGGATGAGAGGGCTTCTCGCCAATCTGCCCGAAGTCATTGGCGGTCGTCACCAGACCCTCGCCAAAGTGTGTCTGCCAGACCCGGTTCACAATACTCCGCCAAGTCAGTTTGTTTTCTGGATGCACAATCCACTCCGCCAAGGCCACGCGCCGGTCACCCTCGGAATGATTCTCGGCCAATTCAAACTCCGCAATTCCTGGAACGATCCCGGGCACCGTTCCCGGCATCACGAGCTCCTTTGGTTGCGTAACACTCCCACGGTCCAATATTCGAATCTCGCGTGGCTTCCCTCCGACACTTCCACGTCCTTCAAAGTTTCCGGCCCCGTAATGAACCATTCCGACGAAGGCTTTTCGAGGTTTGGGCAGCTCTGAAATCTGTTGCAACACCCCCTTCTGTCTCGCCATCCAATCAGACCGCTTCCGCCAGGAATCCCCGGCAAGCTTTGCCATCAACACCTCGATCTGTCCGCGCAACTCACCTGCGTCTTGCTTCACTCCTTTCCCAACAATCCCATCAACAAGATTGGCTCGTCCCCATCGCGGCATCGCTTGAATCGAATCAAGCGATGTCACTTCCGCAACAGCTCTCTTTTTCCCCTCTGAAATCACCTCTAACTCCGACAAGGCAAAGATCCAGTCTCCACTCATTGCCTCTCCAGCATGGCGGCGATTCCACAGCTTGGTCGCAACCACCCGGACATAGCGACCTTGTTCTCCATCACCACTCACCACAAAGGCACCGGCCTCGGGACGTTTAACATCCGCCTTGGTAAAGTCACCCACCACCACCTTCGTCAAAAAGTCGGCGTCCTCAGAAATCTCAACCCGAAGACCATCGGGAAAGCCAAAGTCGTCAAAGCCATACTCACTGGCCCCAAAGATTCTCACCTCCTCAATCGAAATCCTCTCCCCCAAATCAACCTGGACCCACTTCTCAACATCCTGCGCAGCTGCGACCTCGCTATGAAATCCGTAGTGAGGCGAGTGCCCCCCGGATGCCGCCGCCAACTGTTTCTCCAACTCCCGAACCTCATCACTTTTGGCCTCTTCAACGACCTTCGACAATTCGCTGATCTGCTCCTCCAACTCCCGCTGCTCACTCCTCAACGACTCTCGCTTCTTGGCCACTTCCGGATCCAAATCGTATTCCCGATCCGCCCGATCCAAGGCCGCGAAAACCGACTGCAGGGAATAGTAATCCTTCATCGTCACCGGATCCGCCTTGTGATCGTGACATTGGGCGCACTGAACAGTCAGCGAACAAAAGGTATTTAAAGTAACCATCACCATGTCATCCCGATCCAAATGTCGGGCGACCTTGCCATCAATCTTCGTCTCCGGCACTTCCGCATGACCAATGAAATCCCATGGCCCCGAGGACAGAAAACCGACAGCCACCACGCCATCTTCAGTTTCAGGCCACAAGATATCCCCTGCGACCTGCTCTTTCGCAAAGCGCCCGTAGGCTTTGTCCTCATTGAAGGACCGGATCAAATAATCGCGGTAAGGCCAAGCATTCTCCCTCGGCTTGTCTTTGTCATAACCGTGGGTCTCGCCAAAGTGAACGAGATCCATCCAGTGCCGGGCCCATCGCTCGCCATACCGTGGCGAAGCCAAGAGTTCATCGACCAATGTCCGGTAAGCCTCTGGTCGCTCGTCCCGCACAAATTCCTCCAATCTCCCGGGCTCCAATGGCATTCCCCAAAGATTCAACGCCAACCGTCTCGCCAAAGTCCGCCGGTCCGCTTCCTTCACCTTCTCAAGCCCCAACTCGCGTTGCTTGGCCCTCACAAAGCGATCCACGACATTCTCTTCCCCCCCCGCTGGTAAAGAGGGTTGTTTCAGCTCAGACAGCGACCACCAAGGCCCACCTTCGGCACTGACCCATATCCAGGTCAGTAGCCAAATGAGCCCCGCACTTTTCACAAGATCAACCTACCACAAATTTAAATTCGACCCAAGAATCAAAATCGCCCTCAACACGACCCACCCCCAACAACATTGCATTCTTCGAAGCGTTCTACTCTTTACAAAACCTCCCCACCTTGGCAGATACACGGAGTTTTAGCCACTCCGCTTTAAAAAATGCCCAAGGACACCAGCATCAAAAAAATTCTCGTCGTAGGCGCAGGCCCCATTGTCATCGGGCAAGGTTGCGAATTCGACTACTCCGGAACTCAAGCATGTAAGGCCCTTCGCGAGGAGGGATACGAGGTCATTCTCGTCAACTCCAACCCCGCCACCATCATGACCGATCCGCAATTCGCGGAACGCACTTACATCGAGCCTATTACCGCCGAAGTCATCGAGAAAATCATCATCAAGGAGAAACCCGATGCCCTTCTCCCCACCCTCGGAGGCCAAACCGCGCTCAACGTCTCGATGGAACTCTTCCACGCCGGTATCCTCGACAAATACGGCGTCAAAATGATCGGAGCCAATGCCGATGCCATCGACAAGGGCGAAAACCGCCTCCGCTTCAAAGAGGCCATGATTAAAATCGGCCTCGATCTCCCCATCTCCGGCGTCGCCCACACCATGGAAGAGGCCCGCACCATCGCCAAAGACATCGGCTTGATGCCCCTCGTCATCCGCCCCGCCTTCACCCTCGGTGGCACCGGCGGCGGCATCGCCTATAACAAGGAAGAATTCGAAACCATCGTCACCCGCGGCCTCGACCTCTCCCCCACCACCGAAATCCTCGTCGAAGAATGCCTCCTCGGCTGGAAGGAATACGAAATGGAAGTAATGCGTGACCACGCCGATAACTGCGTCGTCATCTGCTCCATCGAAAACCTCGACCCCATGGGCGTCCACACCGGCGACTCCATCACCGTCGCCCCCGCCCAGACCCTCTCCGATCGCGAATACCAAATCATGCGCGATGCCTCCTTCGCCGTCATCCGTGAGATCGGTGTCGAAACCGGTGGCTCCAACATCCAGTTCGCTGTCGACCCCAAGACGGGCCGCTGCATCGTCATCGAAATGAACCCACGCGTCAGCCGGTCCTCGGCCCTCGCTTCCAAAGCCACCGGCTTCCCCATCGCCAAGATCGCCGCCAAGCTCGCCGTCGGATACACCCTCGACGAACTCCCGAACGATATCACCCGCGAAACTCCCGCCTCCTTCGAGCCCTCCATCGACTACGTCGTCACCAAGGTTCCCCGCTTCACCTTCGAGAAATTCCCCACGGCCGACCCCGTCCTCACCACTTCCATGAAGGCCGTCGGCGAAGTCATGGCCATCGGCCGCACCTTCAAGGAATCCCTCCAAAAAGCCCTCCGCTCCCTCGAAACCGGCCGCTTCGGCTTCGGATTCGATGGCAAAGACCCCATCGCCACCCGCGAAGACATTGAGCGCAAGCTTCACGTCCCCAATGCCGAGCGCATCTTCTGGCTCAAGCTCGCCTTTGAAACCGGTTGGACCATGGAAGAAATCTTCGACGCCACCCAGATCGACCCTTGGTTCCTCGAAAATATGCGTGTCATCGCGGAAGAAGGCCGCAACCTCGCCAAGATGGATCTCCGACGCGCCAAAAAAATGGGCTTCTCCGACCGCCAAATCGCCACCGCCCGCTCCGAGGAGGCAACACGTAGAAGAGGCTCTCAGCCTCTTCCAGCCGACATCCGCGAGCTCGAAGACCAAGTCCGCGCCGAGCGAAAAGCCAAAGGGATCATCCCCACCTACCGCCTCGTCGACACCTGCGCCGCCGAATTCGAAGCCGCCACCCCTTACTACTACTCGACCTACGGCGACGAAAACGAAGCCCGCGAAACCGACAAAAAGAAGATCGTGATCCTCGGCGGTGGCCCCAACCGCATCGGTCAGGGCATCGAATTCGACTACTGCTGCGTCCACGCCTCCTTCGCCCTCCGCGAGCTCGGCTACGAGACCGTCATGGTCAACTCCAATCCCGAGACCGTCTCCACCGACTACGACACCTCGGACAAGCTCTACTTCGAACCCCTCACCCTCGAGGACGTCCTCAACATCTGCGACCAAGAAAAACCCCACGGCGTCATCGTCCAATTCGGCGGTCAAACTCCCCTCAACCTCGCTGCCGATCTCGAACGCCACGGCGTCCCCATCATCGGCACCAGCCCTAAGAACATCGAACTCGCCGAGGACCGCAAACACTTCTCCGCCCTCCTCGACCGCATCGGCCTCAAACAAGCCGAAGCCGGCACCGCCATCTCGGAAGACGAAGCCGTCGCCATCGCGGACCGCATCGGCTTCCCCGTCCTCGTCCGTCCCAGTTTCGTCCTCGGGGGGCGCGGCATGATGATCGTCTACAACAACGACGAACTCTGCCACTACATCCGCAACGCCGCCGACGTCTCCCCCGACCGCCCCATCCTCGTCGACCGCTTCCTCGAGAACGCCACCGAAGTCGATGTCGACTGCATCTCCGACGGGGAAACCTCCGTCGTGGGCGGCATTATGGAGCACATCGAGCAGGCCGGGATCCACTCCGGCGACTCCGCCTGCGTGATTCCCTCCTTCTCCCTCAGCGACAAAATCCTCGCCGAAATCCTCAGCGGTGCCAAAGCCCTCGCCAAGGAACTCGAAGTCAAAGGCCTCATGAACATCCAGTTCGCGGTCAAAGACGACGAACTCTACGTCATCGAAGTCAACCCACGTGCCTCCCGCACCGTCCCCTTCGTTTCGAAATCCATCGGAGTCCCCCTCGCCAAACTCGCCGCCAAAATCATGGTGGGCGAAAAACTCGTCGACCTCGGTTTCACCGAAGAAATCATGCCCCCCTGCTTCTGCGTGAAAGAAGCCGTCTTCCCTTGGGGACGCTTCCCCGGCATCGACATCGTCCTCGGACCGGAAATGAAATCGACCGGCGAAGTGATGGGAGCCGACAAAGACCTCGGCATGGCCTACGCCAAAGCCCAGATCAGCGCCTTCAACCCACTCCCGAAAGAAGGCAACGTCTTCTTCTCCGTCAACGACCGCGACAAAGATCGCGCCGTCACCATCGCACAAGAACTCGCCGACATGGGCTTCAAGATCTTCGCCACCGGAGGCACCTACCGCCGCCTCAAGGACGAAGGAGTCCCCTGCCAACGCCTCTACAAACTAGCCGAGCAAAAACGCCCCAACGTCATCGACATGATGAAAAACGGCGACATCGACTTCATCATCAACACCCCCTCCGGCCACGAAGCCCGCGAGGACGAAGTGAAAATCCGCTCCGGTGCCGTGCAGCACAAGATCAGTCACTGCACCAACCTCGCCGCCGCCGTAGCAAGCGTCAAAGCGATCCGCTCCCTCCAGGAAAACGAACTCACCGTCACCTCCCTCCAAGAACACCACGGCTTGGCCTAAAGGAGTCGTGGCGCCCTCGCCACTTCTCAACCCAAGCCCCCTCAACCCAATTTCAACTTCCCCACCCACCATCAAAATCGTAACGTGCCAAACGATGAGTCAGCCCAAGAAATCTTCTACTTCGACCCCCTCACCGAAGCTCCCACGGCCATCATCGGACCAGACGTCAGCGCTGCCCAGCGAGCAACTTGCACTGCCTTTAACCGACAACGAACGAGCGGCATCATTCAGGTCCGTGAGGCAGCTCAGCGTCGGGAACAGATTCAGGCTGATGTATGGCGCCACGCTTTTACCGGAAGACTGAATGATTGGGAGGTCCCCATCGTATCACTAGAGAGGCTCGGCATCCGTGTCGAAGACGGACACTTCGAAAGCGATTCCCTCTCAAAACTGAAAGCAGGTGCGGAAGCTTCACCCTTTGCCGATTACACCACTATTTATTAGGACCTAACATTTTCCCCTCTCCTATGTCCGACCGTTTCTTTGAGCAGCCGATCCTCAATTCCCCATACAAATACCCAGGACAGCATTGGCAGTTGGCCCCGGATGGGCAACCCACCCAGGAGATCATGCCCAAACGGAGAACCTGTGCCTACATCACGCCCGTTCCCAAATCTAAAAAGAAAACGGCGGATCAATCCGAATTCCAGATGGAGGCTGAGGGAGGAATCACCGTTGACGGTCAGATCTACGATCCCAGGAGCATTATCACTCACCAAGGAAACTGAAGGCCAGATGGTCCAGCGGGTCGTTGGTGACCTCATGGGCATCAAGAATATCACCATCCTCAATGATGAAGCCCACCATTGCTACCGCGAAAAGGTCGCCTCCGATGAGGACTTCACCGACGACAAGGGCAACCCACTCAGTGGAGCCGAACTCACCGAGGCCAAAAGCCAGGCCAAAAAGGAAAACGGATATGCCCGCGTCTGGATCAATGGCTTGGAAGCGGTCAAGCGCACGATTGGCTTGCGCACCGTCTTCGACCTCTCGGCCACCCCCTTCTTCCTAGCCGGTTCCGGATATCGTGAAGGCACCCTCTTCCCATGGGTCATGAGTGACTTCTCTCTCATGGATGCCATCGAATGCGGCATCGTCAAACTCCCGCGCGTTCCCATCGCCGACAACATCCCCGATAGCGAAAACCAGATGCCCAAGCTCCGCGTCCTCTGGGAAGAGCTGAAAAAGGTCAAACCCAAGCTCCCCCAGGGCAACCGCAAAAGCGCCGCCTCCACCAGCGATCCACTCAAGCTCCCCGCCCTTCTCGAAACCGCTCTCGAAGCCCTCTACGGACACTACGAAAAGACCTTCACGCAATGGCTCGAAAGCGGCATCAAGCGCCCTCCCGTCTTCATCGTCGTTTGCCAAAACACCGCCATTTCCGAGCTGGTCTACCAATACATCTCCGGCTTCGAACATCCCGAAAACAAAGAGGGCCCCACTGAACCACCGTGGTGTGGCAAGTTCGACCTCTTCCGCAACTACGACGAGCAAACCTCCCAGCGCCTCGCCCAACCCCGAAGTCTTCTCATCGACTCCGAAGCCCTCGAATCCGGCGAAGCCCTCACCCCCGACTTCCGCAAACAATACGCCCCCGAGATCGAACGCTTCCGCAAGGAAGAGATTCGCCGCACCGGAAACTCGGAAGCCGGCAAACAACTCTCCGACTCCGAGATCCTCCGCGAAGTCATGAATACCGTGGGCGAACCCGGCAAACTCGGCGGCGAGATCCGCTGTGTCGTTTCGGTCTCCATGCTCACCGAAGGATGGGATGCCAATACCGTCACCCACATCCTCGGCATCCGCGCCTTCGGGACCCAGCTTCTCTGCGAGCAAGTCGTCGGACGTGGACTGCGCCGCCAGTCGTATGAGCTGAACGAACACGGCCTCTTCGATGTCGAATACGCCGACGTTCTCGGCATCCCTTTCGACTTCACCGCCAAGCCCGTCGTGGCAAAACCGAAACCTCCCAAGCCCACCGTCCGGGTCAAGGCCGTCCGCCCGGAGCGGGATCACCTCGAGATCACTTTCCCGCGCGTCCTGGGATATCGCACCGAGCAGCCCGGCAAGCGCCTTCTCGCGGACTTTGGCGAGAATCACGATTTCGAACTCACGCCCGCCAAGGTCGGCCCGACTCATACCATCATTTCCGGCATCATCGGACAGACCGAGGCCGAGCCTCACGAATACCTCCCCGACTTCATCGTCCGACTCGATGACGGCCATGGACCGGACGACCCGCTCAACCTCGTCGTCGAGATCAAGGGCTTCCGCGGTCAGGACGCCAAAGACAAGGCCCGCACCATGGAAACTTACTGGGTCCCCGGCGTGAACGACCTCCGCCAATTCGGCCGCTGGGGCTTCCTGGAAATCACCGAGCCCTTCACCATGGAGGACGATCTCTCCAGCTACATCACCAAGGCCCTCGACGACTCGCTCGCCACGAATGAAACCCAGGTTTAAATTCAACTGACCAATTGAAGCACCTCTTCCAATCTCAATGATCGCCTCAACACCGAATCCGGATTTCCTCCACTCACTTATCGGCGGGTGGGAGAACGAATGCGTGGAGTTCAAGGAAGCGAACGATAACTTCTCCACCTCGGACATTGGCAAATATTTCTCGGCACTGGCCAACGAGGCCAATCTCCGCGATTGCCCCGCCGCTTGGCTCGTTTTTGGAGTCGACAACGACTCACGCGAAGTTATCGGCACCACCTATCGAACGGCACGGGAGCGGGAACCTTTCGCGAAATTTACGAGATCTTCGAAGGCGAGAAACGCATTCTCCTCTTCGAAATTCCGCCCGCCCCCCGTGGCGTGCCCGTAGCTTGGAATGGCCATTGCTACGCCCGCTCCCACGAATCCCTCACCGCCATTAGCGATGAAAAACGTGACGAAATTCGCGCCCAAACCCCGGCTCCAGATTGGTCCGCTGAGATCTGTGCGCAAGCGACCGTGGCAGACCTTCATCCCTCCGCGATTATAAAAGCCCGGGAGGCCTTCACCGCCAAACACAGTGGCCGCATCGATGCAGAAATCATCGCCGCTTGGACCGACCGTGATTTCCTCGACCGCGCGGGCCTCACCATCGCCGGAAAAATCACCCGCACAGCCATCGTCCTTCTCGGCAAGCCTGAGAGCACTCATTTCATCTCACCTTACGTCGCCGAAATGACATGGAAGCTCGAAGGCGAGGAACGCGCCTACGAGCACTTCCACCCTCCGTTCATCCTCACCTCATCGCTGCTCTATCAGCGTATCCGGAATATCAAGCTCACCCTCCTCCGGCCCGATGATCTCATCGCATTCGAGACCCCAAAATACGAGCAACGCATCATCCTGGAGGCCCTTCACAACTGCATCGCCCACCAGGACTACAGCCTCTCCGAGCGTATCATCGTCACCGAGCGACCGCACGAACTCCTCTTCCACAATGCCGGCTCCTTCATCGATGGCACCCCGGAGGACTACATCGCGAGCAACAAGACACCCTCCCGCTACCGGAACCGCTTTCTCGCCAGTGCGATGGTCAATCTCCGCATGATCGATACCATGGGCTTCGGAATCCACGACGTCATGTTTCGCGGACAGGCCAGACGCTTTCTCCCGCTTCCCGGATACGATGTCTCCGATCCCGCGCACGTCAGCCTCCTCATTCCCGGCCAATTTATCGATCAAAACTACAGTCTCGCCCTCATGGCCCATCCCGAGATGGCGTTTGGAGAAATTCGCGCCCTCGACCTCATCCAGAAAGGTCACGCCCTCAGCGATGACCACCTCATCCAGAAGCTCAAAAAGGAAAAACTCATCGAAGGCCGCAAGCCCAACTTCCGGGTCACTTCCGAACTAGCGATCGGTCCCGACCAACGTGCCGATTACATCAAGCACCGCGCCTTCGATGATTCCTACTACTGCGATCTCATCCTGGGCTACCTCAAGGAATACCCAGAAGCCTCTCGCAGGGATCTTGACATTCTCCTCCGTGAAAAACTCTCGTCCGCCCTCTCGGAAAAACAAAAGACCAACAAAATTAGTAATCTTCTCAAGAAGCTCAAAGATCAGGGGAAAATTACGGCCGTCGGAAAAACGAAACAAGCAGTGTGGACCCTCTGCCCGGATCAACCTTAGTCAATCCCAGGTCACTTTACGCAACTTTACCTAATCCTTCGTGATCCTTGGAAACCTAAGGAAAAGCAGCCCAAACCCAGTCCTTCGCACGCCTAAATTCCCCTCACCCCTAGTCACCCCTAGTCACCCCTAGTCACCCCTAGTCAATCGTACGCAATCGTACGCAATCGTACGCAATCGTACGCAATCGTACGCAATCGTACGCAATCAATCCACTCACAGTATTCAAAGCCCCCTCAAGCTTCTCTCTTTCCCGCTCACCACCAGCCACTCACAACTTTCCACCTCATGCCTCCCAAGAAAAAATCCGCCAAGAAGGCCGCTAAAAAAGCAGGCAAGCCCAAGTCCATCGCTTCGCTGAATCACGAGGAGGCCACCCGGAAAAACATCCCCTCCGCCGAGATGCAGCCCGTCATCTCGGATGAGCTCAAAGCCCCCATCCCCGTGACCTACGCGCGCGGAAAAGATGAGTTCGTGGAGGAAGAGGAACACCGTAATCGCGATCTCGATCCCCAGCTCATTTGGCAGGGCAAAACCCGCGACCCACTCGTCGTGCCCGCGCCCCCGCTTTTCATTCAGGAAAAAGTCCACCCCAAGGTCCTTATCGATGACCTCCACCGCCAGAGCAAGGTGCGGGCGAAGCAGGACGCCATCGAGAGCGGCGAGGACATGCCCGATCTCTTTGCCGACTTCAACGGCCTCCCCAAGGAGGCCAAATCGACCGACTTCTATCAGCACGAAGGCCACTGGCAGAACCGCATGATCCTCGGCGACAGCCTGCAAGTGATGGCCAGCCTCTCCGAGCGCGAGGGTCTCCGCGGCAAGGTCCAGTGCATCTACTTCGACCCACCCTACGGCATCAAGTTCAACTCCAACTTCCAATGGTCCACCACCTCCCGCGATGTCAAAGACGGCAAGGCCGAACACATCTCCCGCGAACCCGAACAAGTCAAAGCCTTCCGCGACACCTGGCGCAAAGGGATTCATTCTTACCTCGATTACCTGCGGGACCGCCTCATCGTCGCCCGTGACCTTCTCACCGACTCCGGCTCCATCTTCGTCCAAATCGGCGACGAAAATGTCCACCGAGTGAGGGCGCTGATGGATGAGGTGTTTGGGGAAGAGAACTTTGCTAGTCTAATCTCCGTTCAGACCACAAGCGGTTTTGAGGCAGCTAAGTTCATTGGTAATATGTCGGATTTCATCCTGTGGTATTCAAAAGACACGAATTCGGCAAAATCTCGTCCACCTTTCTACCGGAAAATCTTTGCCTTGGGAGAAGGAAATGCCAAGTGGCTCCTTCACGAAGATTTCTCTTATCGTGGTGTGGCTGCTGTCGAGAAGCGTGGTGAGGTTAAAATCCCCAAAAATACAAAACCTTATAAACCAGATAATATTATCTCTCAAGGACGTGCCAAACAGCCTCAACCATTCTCATTTCAAGGAGTAACTTACGACACTTGGGATAAGAATTCTCACTGGAAAGCTTCTCACCCCGTTGGAATGAATCGGCTTGGCAGAAGTGGAAGAATTCATGTTGCCAAAAATTCAGTTCAGTACGTCCGGTTTCATACAGACTTCGATGCTGCCGTTCACGGGAATATTTGGTCGGACACAGGATCGGGGAACTTCACTGATGACAAGGTTTATGTGGTTCAAACTAATACGAAAGTCATTGAGCGCTGCATCCTCATGGCCACCGATCCCGGCGATCTCGTTCTCGATCCCACCTGCGGTTCCGGCACAACTGCGCACGTCTGCGAGCAATGGGGTCGCCGCTGGATCACGATTGACACCTCGCGGGTCGCCTTGGCCCTTGCGCGGGCTCGCATCATGGGTGGGCGGCATCCCTTTTACCTCCTCGCCGATTCGCGCGAAGGGAAGATCAAGGAAGCGGAAGTGACCCGGAAAGCCCCCGTCGACTCGCCCTCCACCGGGAACATCGTCCACGGCTTCGTTTACGAACGCGTCCCCCACATCACCCTCAAGTCCATCGCCAACAACGCCGAGATCGATGTCATCTGGGAGCAGGCGCAGCTCGAGATCGCTCCGCTCCTCGAGCAGCTCACTGCCGTGGTTGGTGAAAAGTGGATCGTGGCGAGTCTGGAAGCCAGCCACCAATCACAAACCACGAGCCACCACCTCGCCGAGTGGGAGATTCCGCGTGAGATGCCCCATGAATGGCCCGCAGCAGCCAAAACACTCCACGAAAACTTTTGGACAGCGAGGGTCGCGCGCCAGCGTGAAATCGATGCCTCGATCGCGGCCAAAGCCGATTCGGAATTCCTCTACGACAAACCCTACGAAGACAAATCCAAGGTCCGCGTGGCCGGCCCCTTCACCGTGGAATCGATCTCGCCCCACCGCACCCTGACTGTCGATGAAAACGACGAAGTCGTCGATGGCTGGAAGCAAATGGCCTGCGAGCCGGACATGAAATACAATGCCCAGCAGGACTTCGCCACCGTGATCATGGAGAACCTCAAGACGGCCGGCGTCCAGCAACGGGCCAAGGCCGACCGCATCGTCTTCACTGCCGTCGTCCCGTTCCCCGGCACGGCCTACATCTGCGGCGAAGGGCACTACACCGAAGGCGAATCCGAGAACGCCCCCACCAAACGGGCGGGCATCTTCATCGGCCCCGAGTTCGGGACGGTCTCGCGCCCCGACCTCGTCGCTGCCGCCCGCGAAGCGGCCGACCTCGGCTTCGATGTCCTCATCGCCTGCGCCTTCAACTACGACGCCCACAGCGCCGAATTTGAAAAACTCGGCCGTATCCCCGTCCTCAAAGCCCGCATGAACGCCGACCTCCATATGGCTGGCGAACTGAAAAACACCGGCAAAGGAAATCTCTTCGTCATCTTCGGCGAACCCGATATTGTGGTGGCTGGTGAGGAGTGGTTGGTGGATGGTCAGGGAAGAAGAATTGCCCCTTATGAGCTCTATAAAATCGTATCAGGAACTGGAAGTCTGGCAGAAATCAATGGACTTAGCGGTCAGGATTTATCGTGCTACGCAGACCTTTCCCAGCGAAGAGAAGTTTGGGATTATCTCGCAGATGCGGCGAGCCAGCACCTCGATTCCGGCAAATATCGCCGAGGGACAGGCAAGAAACACCACGGGGGAGTTTCTGCAATCGCTCGGGATTGCGCGCGGCTCCCTGGCGGAGTTAGAGACTTTTGTGATGCTTTGCGAGAGGCTGGAATACCTAACTCAAAAGGGTTCCGAGAGCTTGTCGAAGGACTGCGCAACAGTGGGCAAAATGCTCACCGCGCTCATCAAAGCCTTGCGAAGGAAAAACTAAGCACCAGCCACTATTCCCAAGTCACCATCCTGGGCGTGGACGTCTTCAAACCCCAAACCGGCAAGGTCGAGAGCAGCGGCCCGGAAGGCATCGCCTGCTGGTTCATCGACACCAACTACAACGAGGAAAGCTTCTTCGTCCGCCACGCCTACTTCCTCGGCCAGAGCGATCCCTACAAATCCCTGCGCACCACCCTCAAAGCGGAGATCGACCAAGAAGCCTGGAGCAGCCTCAACAGCGATCTCAGCCGCCCCTTCCCCAAACCCGAAACAGGCCGTATCGCCGTAAAAGTCATCAACCACCTCGGCGACGAGGTCATGAAGGTCTTTTCGGTGTAATTTTTCATAATTTCAGGAAAATATTTTAAAAAATATTAAGTTCGCACAAAAAGTATCACGTGATACTTTTTGTCATGAACACGACCCAATGCCACCGAAAAAGCGCCCCGCAAAAAGCACTCATCTCCCGAGTGACGGGGAGATCTGTGGCAAAGTAGCGCTGGCGATCTCGGCGCTTGAGGCTGGCGAAAGTCACATCGAGCTGATCCACAAGAAACACAATCAGCTGGCCTTCGACTTCTTGGGCGTTACCAAAGTTGAAGAAGTCTATGGTTGGGCCCTTACTTTCCTGCACGAAATTCGCGAAATGGGGCCTGTCAGTTGCTTTATCCATCATGGAAAAGCCGAACGGTGCACCGAGAATCATTTTACCGACCTCTTTCTTTTCCCTTACGTTTTTAAATCCTCACATTTTGAAGACGAGGTTTACTTAAAATTTGGAATTCGAAGATCTAAACTCGTCACCGACCCTCCTCATTTTTACTGTCACCTCGACCTCCACAAATCAACTGATGCCTAAGCCTCCCATCCAAATCAAACGAAGCACAAAGCCGCAGACCGATTGTGGTCTTTGCGGAGAACGCGATTGTTTGAAGGAAGAATATCACGAACACGAGATGGTAGTGCGTGACGAAACGCTCATCATCTCAAGCCCACAAATGGTTTGCCAAGAATGTGGGGTGGGGACATCGACCTTTGAACAGGCTGATCGCGCGGTTGCCATTGCCGTAACTACCTATCAGGAAAAGCACGATCTCTTGACCGGAGAACGCAGCAAGAAGAGGAGAAAATCGCTCAGCATGAATCAAGCGGATTTGGCGGAGGCTTCCGGAGTTGGCATCGCCAGCATCAAACGACTGGAGAGCGGAGTGCATGTCCTCAATCAGCTGCAGAATGATGCGATCGTCCGATCCTTGGAAGATGCGGAACAGGATCAACTTGCTCTCGCCGCGAAAAACTGGTTCTCGATCGAATGGACTGCGCAGTGCGGCGGCTGGAGCACCCTGATCGAAGAGCCCGAGATTGTGGCGGAGCATAGTCTCGACGCCATGGCGATCGATGATGGCTCCGACTGCGAATACGCTGGAGATGATCAACCCTTTGCCATGGCTAGCTGATGTTAAGTGCCATCCAGGTAGTTCGTCATGGCTTTCGCTCGTTTCGAGTAGAGTCACACGATGACTGTGACGAAGAGGCAAAGTTCGTCTCCTCTTATGATGTCCAGGTTGAGCGACATCAGGGGGAGGAGGAAGGAGCCAATGACTACTGGGATGTCATGCTTCGTTATCAGTTTGGATCAAAAGAAGGAGAACTGGGACGCTACTCCGGTGAGATCGAAGTACAAGGTCTCTTTTGGATCCAACCGAACTTCGCGGAAGAGAAGAAAGAGAATCTTGCCCGCATGAATGGTGGGGCCATTCTCATGGGAGCGGTGCGGGAGGCGGTACTGAACCTAACGATTCGCTCGATGAATGGTCCGTTGGAACTTCCGCTGGTGGATGCCCGTTCCTTCCTTCCAGAAGAGGTCCGGGCCAAGAATCTCATCCCGGCTCCCAAGCCCAAACTTGAGGAAGAATGAACTTCCTCCTCGCCGATACCTTTACCCAAAGTCTAGGGAAACTGTCTGCACAGGAGCAGAAGGCGGTGAAGACCTCGGTCTTCGATCTGCAAGTCAATCCGACCCATCCGGGGCTGCAACTGCATCGGATCGAGAATTCCAAAGATCATGATTTTTGGTCCGCGAGAGTGAGCCGGGACATTCGCCTCATCGTCCATCGGACTGGGGAAAGTCTCCTCGTTTGTTACGTTGATCATCACGACAAAGCCTATGATTGGGCCGCTCGACGAAAGATCGCCCGGCACCCCAAAACGGGTGCGACCCAGATCGTGGAAGTAAGGGAACGCATCGAAGAAATCCCCATCTACAAGACGGTCGAGCGGAAAATTGAAGCAGATCAAACACTTTTATTTTCAAAATACGATCACGCGGATCTTTTGGAATACGGCGTCCCGGAAGAATGGATCGCCGACATTCAAAACGCGACCGAGAACGACTTTTACGAGCTGGCAACACACCTTCCTCAAGAGGCCGTGGAAGCCTTACTCGAACTGGCAGTCGGCGGAAAGCCCGAGAAAATTACGAGCGACGGCTCCGGTGATGGACTTCTCCACCCGGATGCGAAACGCCGCTTCCACTTAGTGCACGACGAGAAGGAACTGGCACTCGCCTTGGAATTCCCCTGGGAGAAGTGGAGCATCTTTCTCCATCCCTCACAAGACAGCCTCGTAAAGCGGAATTATCGAGGTCCGGCGAGGGCATCGGGTTCAGCAGGAACCGGCAAGACGGTCGTGGCGCTGCATCGTGCCGCACGACTCGCGAAGGCTAATCCCAAGGCCCGTATTCTCTTAACGACCTTTTCACCAGCCCTAGCCGAGCTTCTTCAGCTCAAGCTTTCCCGTCTCCTTGAGGTCTCGGGAGAGGCCTACCAGCAAGTGACCGTGCGGGCCCTCAATGAGCTAGCGGAAGAGTGGTTTGAGGAAATCGATCCAGAAGCGGAGCTGGTGAAGCCGGAGCGACTGCGTGAGATCGTGAGTCACGCCGCCAAGCAGGTCGCTGGACATCCGTTCACAAATCGTTTTCTCAATGCCGAGTGGCGCTATGTCGTCGATGCTTGGCAGATCACCTCCCGCGAGGACTATTTGGCCACGCCCCGGACCGGGAGGAAGTCGCGCGTCAGTGCGGCGCAACGGGAAGTTCTTTGGGAGATCATGGAACGAGTCCGCAAAGGTCTGTCGGAACGGTCATTGACCACTTGGCCAGGAATCTACGCGACCTTGGAGCGGGAAGGCACGGAACAGTTTGATCACGTCATTGTCGATGAGGCGCAGGACCTCAGTGTGGCACAGCTTCGCTTTCTGACCCGACTCACCAAGGCACAGGAAAATGGGCTCTTCCTAGCGGGCGATATCGGGCAACGGATTTTTCAACACCCCTTTTCATGGAAGGCCCTTGGGATCAACCTGCAAGGTCGCTCTCATACTCTGCGGGTGAATTATCGCACCTCGGAAGCGATTCGCCGAAGAGCCGATCAGTTGCTACCAGTGGAAGTGAGAGATTTCGATGGCGAAGCCGAATCCCGACTCGGAACGGTGTCACTCTTCAACGGACCGACACCCACAGTGAGGATCCTCGACTCCAAGGACGAGGAGATTGCCCACGTCTCCGAGACCATCCTCAATCTACTCGAAAGCGGCTTTGCTCCAGATGAGCTCGGCATTTTCGTGCGAAGCGAATCCCAGTTACCCATCGCGCGCGCCGCCTTGAAAGCGTCTGGGTGCTCCTGGTCCGAACTAGAACGAACTCGTTCCCCAAAAGCTGGAAGTATCGCTCTCAGCACCATGCATCTCGCGAAGGGACTCGAATTTCGCGCCGTCATTATCATGGCGTGCAACGACGAAGTTATTCCCTCCCAAGAGAGGATCGAGAATATTACGGATCAAGACGAACTCGAAGAAGTCTACACGACAGAGCGCCATCTCCTCTACGTCGCCTGCACCCGGGCGCGCGAGCAGCTTTTAATCTCCGCGACTGCGCCGGAATCGGAATTCCTATGCGATCTGGGGCTCTGAATTGTATCGTGACTTCCCAGGGATAGGGGTGGAAAAGGGGGGCACCTTGCCATACTTTGCCTCGACTCGGGCCTCGTGATGCCGGAGGTCGTGGGCATGACAGGCCTCGGCGATGGCACTTTTCTCCAAAGGGGTGAGCCGCTGCCATTGTTGGACCATTGCATTACCGGTGAGTGATTCTTTGAGGACCTCGATCAGATGGGCCTTATTTTGACCTTTGGCCTTCGAATCAAGAAGCGGAAGGCGCAGTTTTAAATCATCGACGGTGAGATCCCACAAAATATCGTGCAGTGTTGGTATGGTACTTGGATGATGGGGCAGAGTTTCTTTGGGGGATCAACTCCTCAGTTCTTGCGCTCGTAGACGCCCCGTTGGAGAGCGCGCACGCTCTGGATTTTCCCCTTGAGAATTTTCAGCGGTCCCATCGGGCTACGTGCTCCTGTCGCCCGCCCTTCACTAAAGTAATCCCGATTGGCCTCGAAGATGCGGTTTACGAAGTCCTCACTTCCGACGATAAATCCATCGGTGAAGTGACGGATGGTTTGGCTGACCGCTTGGGCAAGGTCGAGATCCTCCTGAGTGAACTTTGGTTGAAGCTCCGCCAACGCAGCCTCAAGAGAATTGACTTCGCGCGTTGGGATCGGTTCGCGCTTCTTCAGTGCCCAAAGAGACGCTTGCATCGCAAGGGCACGATCACTTTTGCGGGCTTTCGAAAAACTACTCCATTCATATTCGCGAGGATCAGTCGCCAAACCTGCTCGAACGGAATTGGCATGAAGATAGGCACTCACGGCCTTGGCGGTGAACCCTTCTTCGATGATCGAACTCCGAAAACGAGACTGCCAAAGAGTCCCTCGGCGACCGTGCAGACGGTTGATGAAGCAGGTCATTTTGTGCACTAAATTCTTCATGAATTCTGGAAGGCTGTGCATTCGATAAAAAAAAGGCTTCTGAAGTTCGAGCTGCTTTCTGCGCGAAGCAACCTTCCATTTGGATCGCAAATCGGCCAAAGCATCTCGGGGCAAGGTCGGACCGACCCGGCGGAAGAATTCCTTTTCCTCAAGAAGCTTCGGCTGCTGAGTGGGGACAGCGAGGAGGAAATGAAAGTGATCCGGCATGATGACGTAGGCGAGAATCTTGATTCCGGTAAATTTCGCCCCAATTTTCAATTGACGCTCGAATTCATCCCTCGCCTCCTCAGTGATCAATGGCTGATCCATTGAGACTCGGGAGGTAACGTGGTGGATCAGTTCCTCGGCTTCCGGAAACGCCGAATCAAGATTTTCAAGGGACAAGCGAACTCTTGGCATGAGGACTCTATAAGTAGAACATTGGGAAGGTTCGTCAACTGTTTCCGGACGCCCTTGGCTTTCGCTCCGCCCCGGAATTCTGATCAGATCTGAACTTCGTCCCGAATTTTTGGAACGGGATCTGGATTGATCAGCGTTGCAGGTCGTCACCCCTTGCAAAAACCAAAAAAAAACCCTCCGGGAGGATGACTCCCGGAAGGTCTTGCGTCTTTTAAAAGATCTTAAAATCCAATTTTCCGTTATTCGACAACTTGGACACGGAAGAATACCTTCGGTGCGCCTTGGAAGGGACTAAGGAAGGGGCCGAAGGTGACGGGTGATCCGTCTCCCTCCACACCATCAGTCACTTCCGTCTCGAACCCATTGAGGTCGGTGTCCGCAAAGATGGCGTAAGTCGTCCGGTCTCTCGAATTGAACGTCAGGGAGAACTGGTCATTCACCTGATCATAGCTGATCTGGGTGATGGTCAATTCCTCACTTTTGCCTCCGCCAAGGAAGAGGTTGGTCGCTGACACCGTTGTGCTGAGCAGCTCATATGGGCCGTCCTGCGAAGGGACAACGCCAGGCGCCGCAGAGATCTCGAAGTGAGCACCTCCGCCACCTTCCCACCAGACGAAGATCAGCTCGTGTTCGCCTGCGGCCAAGTTGACCGTGGCACGCGTATTCGAGTCACCTGTCCCATCTTGGAAGAAGACCTCATTCCGGGCAGTTCCACGGAGACTACCGGCACCGTTGAGACTCGAGAAGGTATTCTCGGGATTCGCAAAGCGGAGCAGGAAGCCATCGTCTGATCTGACTTGGAGGGTGTAATCGCCCGCGGTGGGAGCGACCACGAAGGCCCTAGCAATCATAGCAATGTTGTTGGTATCTCCGCCGTTCGTATCGCCTGGGAAAGGCTCCGAAGGATTGAAGCGACCGGCATCCCCACCATCGTCCGCGTGATTAAGAGCGGGGAGGACGGTTGCGACCGCTTGGGCAGGATCAGCGACATCACGGAGGAAGTTCAGGGTGTTCCCGAGGTTACCCACGGCAGCATCATAATAGATCAAGGTGGACCAGCCGGCTTCGCCGCCAGCGGGAATCGGAGGGAGAATTGCTTCGGAAAGCTCGCCCCAGAGACGACTCACGGAAACCAAGGCCGAAGTATCGCCAAGCAGCGTCCAATTGGATGATTGGTTGAGATTGGTGAATGCTCCCTTTACCCAGCTAATTTCCTGGAAGGCTCCGCCGCCGCCTTCGAATCCGAAGAACTCGACGAGGTAGTCACCTGCCGTCGGGAAGTTACAGACCGCGAACGCGTTACTGTTGCCAGTGAAGTCCGGGAAATAAACGACGCTGGGATCCCGAGGGTCCAGCTTATTCACATTGCTTCCTGCAACTGAGGTGAATGAGGCACCATTGACCCGCAGTCCGTAACCGTCGTCCCCCGTAATCCGGAAGGTGTAGTTGCCAGTCTGTTCTGCCGAGAGGGTGATCGTGGTGCGGGCATAGGTGACATATTGGTTGTCATCGGCCCCTACGTTGTCGATCAGCACGGGAAGGTCGGGAGCCCAATCGCCGCTAACGGTATTGGTGTCCGGATCGGAGTGATTGATGTAGGGCTGCTGTGCTTCGGCAGTGGGAGCAAGGGCCGTCGAAATGACGGTCTGGGCATCAATGAAACCCTGTTCTCCACCACCGAGGTCAACTCCTAAGGTATCAAGAACGCTGAACTCCATGTAGTCCCAACCAACGGTCGAATTCGGTGGCGCCGAGAGCCCGGCCCGCAGCTCGACGAGCAAGGGTAGGGAACGTCGGGTCACGGAAAGCTCCACATCCTCACCGCCGGTTTCGGCAGTGGTGGTCCCGGTCACTGCGAAAGTGTGGTCGGTGAAGGGAATTGGGGGAGTCGGGAAGGTGTAGATCAGAGTCGTCAAGCCGTCCACCTTCGCGATTGCAACTGTGACCGCGACACCATCGAGAGTAGCGCTTAAGCTTGTCGAATCCACGTCGGCGATTCCTCCTCCGGTCCCTGCATCTGCGAGGACCATGGTAAAGACATTGCTCGCAGTGAAATCGGCGCTGGCGACATTGACAATGGTTGGCGCTGTCAGCATGAGCGCCCCGTTGGCAAAGACTTCAACAGACAGCGTCCCTGCAGGCAGCGCGTCGAGCACTAGTCCGTTAGGCTGACCGCTTCCGCTGATCGTATTCAAAATCGCGGGCGATGGGACTCGGAAGTTTACGGCCGGGATCGCATCGCTAGGATCATTGAACAAGTTCACTTGCGCTCCATCGGTAAGACCCTCAGCGAGATAAGTATCCTTCAGGTTATCAGCACCTGTAGTGACACTGTCGCTACCGGTACGATCAAGGGCATCCCAAACCAGATTGACGTCGTCACCGCCGCCACCTTCCCAAGTGACCATGCGAAAGCTGACCCACTCGCCATCATCATACTTGGGGTCACTAACATCTAGGGTCCCCATAGCTCCTCCGCCATTGGCAGTTCCGTCCAAATTGCTCCAAGAGTTGTCATCTATGAGAACCGCGCCATCAATCACAAGATGGGCGAAGTCATCCACTCCATCGTGGAAAGAAACCGTTTCTTTACCAGCACGGTCGGCATCACTAGGAATGTGAATCTCACCGGTAAGGTTGATTCCGTAATCGTTCTGGTCGCCGCCAAAGGAACCGGGAACAGCTGCCGCGAAAAGATTGACCCCTGCGGCATTTGTGGTCGTGTAAGTGTTGGCAGCCCAACGAATTTGATCGATCTGGGTGGAGCCGTTCGGGGCCTGGTTTGCGATCAGAGTATCGAACGCTCCGATGTTGCCTCCGTTACCCGCAAGATAGATGTCCGCATTCAGGAATCCGGGCGTCATTACGTCAGATCCGAAATAGCGGACTTCCCAATCGATATCAAGTGGATCAGCGCTTCCCAATTCGCTACCGCTTGCGGTCAGGGCCACCCCTGCTCCGCTCAGGACGAGATCGCCACTAGCCGCAGTGGGAAAGGCACCGAGATCGGAATCGAACTCACCCACCGAAAACCCTTCGAATACGGCCGTATTGACAATGGGATTGATGTTATGAGATTGATGCGCGAGCCCGACCCAGACCTCACCGGTCGTGTGGGGACTACCAGCTCTCTGAATGGAGGCACTCCATTCTCCGGGCGTTCCGCCATTATCGGGTGCCCAAGTGGAATACCACTGTCCTTCGAAGCGGTGTAAACCGAGCCAAATGGGGGTATTTCGCACCGATGATCCATTGAGGGTGTTTTCAACAAAATTACGGTGTTCGCCGTTCTCGCCGGGACCTCGGTCGGTTTCGCCACCATCATTGGAGCGGCCTTGAAGCAAGGTGTCGGGTGGGTCGCCTCCATTCGGATCTCCACCAGATTTGCGAATGTGCGCCACTGCTGCGGAATTCGCGGCATCGGGAGTTTTCCGCGCCATAATTCCGGTGCGCCCCCATTCGCCGGCGAGACTTTCGACGTCGTTGCCTGCGATCGAAACAGAGCGAACGATTACGCTGAAGTTTTCATCAGCGGCGCGACTTTGATCGGCATCGTAAATAAACGAGCCGTTGTCGCTTCCGCCCCAAAAATCAGTTCCTCCGGCCGTAATGGTGTAGGTGCCGGCAGCAGAACCGCTAAAATTGGCACCCCGAGGAGTGCCAGCTTCGCTGGTTGCGTTGGAATTGGCTGCGTTGCCAAATTCCGCGAGTGAATCGAGGGTTTCTGCTCCCACCGGAAGCAAAAACTTCGATACGAACAGGGCCGAACAAACGGCGTAACTTTGTATTTTCATTGTGTGTGCACTTGGGGTGCTGGATTTAATTCTTACTCGTATCCCGCTCCAACCTCTCTCAGAAACTGAAACTGTATATTCAGATCGTCGTTGATTTACCGGATACTGCCCATCACTCAATCAGGCCGAGGGACCATGGCAAGAATTAATTACCTGCATTGTGATTTTTCTGGGAAAGCGCGCCCTTATCGCATCGGGCGGTGGTTCCAGCTTGCCGAGTCAGGGTTTCTTCGGGAGTCTTACGGCTCATGAACATGTCACAGAAACTCATCCTTCAACTCGTGTCCGTGCGCACCGCCCTCCTTGTCCTCCTCTTTGGAATCTCCTCGTGCCGCGAGCAGGAGCAGCGTTCGCTGGTGAAAGTTTCGCTCGCCGATGAGCAAGAATTGGAGGGTTCGGGGGATGACCCTACGCCGGGCTATGCAACGATTCCCATGCTCCCTGATCGCAGCGAAAATTCTCCACTCCGTGACGTTTTTAAGAAAACCGAGCCAAAGGAAGATCCGGCTTGGAATTCGGAGGTTTTGGCCGAAGAAGCCAAGCAAAAGCTAAAAAAGATGGGCCAGTTCCTGTTTGCCGAACTGGTCGTACCGATTTCCTCAGACGACTTTGCGGATTTGGTAAGTGCCGAATTCCGCGGCGGGCCAATGCGCCCCGAACTCGTCGAGGTTTTTCGTGACGGGGTCTTCGTGGTTTCTCGGAAAACGGATCCCCGGACTGATCAGGTCTCTGAAATCCCACCAACCGGGTTTCTGTCGGCAGTTGAGGAATGGCGCGCATCAATTGTCCCTGCGCGCGCCGACGGTGGCGATCCCTTACGCTGGAAAGTGATCGAAGTTGAGATGGCCGCCGGGGGGGAAGGTTTTTCAACCACGGTGCGCCTGGAAGTGGACGGGGCTTCTCCAGGAGGAGAGCGGCTTTCCCAGGTCATCGAGTTCGCTTGTCGATGGAGCGGGGACGAATCACCCCAACTTCTTGCCTGGGAGATCAAGCGCTTTGAAGAGATCCTCGTTCTTTCCAAAACCGCTGAGAATCGCGCGGCGCCCTTTGCAGACCGCACCGGAGGATTGATGCAGCGGAGTGATACTTTTACCGACCAACTCGCTCGTGGTGCGGATTACTGGTATGGAAATTTCGACGTTGCCTTTGGCATCCAGCAGGGCAATCAGGGAATCTCGATCTGTGATATCAATTCCGATGGCCGGGAAGATCTCTTCGTCTGTCAACCCGCCGGCCTTCCTTCGAGAATGTATCTTCAGAGAGAAGATGGCACCTTAGAGGATTTTACCGACGGCGCCGGGCTGACCTGGCTCGACGATGCCCGCAGCGCCTTGTTTGTCGATCTGGATGGGGATGGTGACGAGGACCTCGCCCTGGGACTCGGATATTCCCTGACCTTGCATGAAAATGATGGCACCGGGCGCTTTCGCTTTCGAGTCGAGATCGAGATGTTTTCGTGGCCCTCGAGCATTGCCGCCGCTGATTATGACAACGACGGTGATCTTGATATCTATGTCTGCGGATACACTCCGCGTGGTGACGTCGCCCCTGGTGATCTTTTCGCAAATCCCGTTCCTTATCAAGACGCCAACAATGGTGCTCGCAATTTTTTCATCGAAAATCAGGGCATGTTTGATTTTACCGACGCGACTGCCGAGCGTGGTCTTTCCCAAAATAATCGCCGCTTTTCTCTCGCCGCAAGTTGGGAAGACTACGATCAAGACGGGGACCAGGATCTCTATGTCGCCAATGATTTTGGCCGCAATAATCTTTACCGAAATGAGCTCTTGGAAGACGGATCGCGACGGTTTGTCGATGTGGCGGCAGCCGCCGGGGTCGAGGATGTCGCCGCCGGGATGTCGGTTTCTTGGGGCGACTACAATCGCGATGGCTTGATGGATCTTTATATCAGCAATATGTTCTCCTCGGCCGGTGGGAGGATCGCCCTGCAACGCCAGTTTCAAAGCGGCAGAGATGAGGAAGTGCGCGCGCAACTCCAACGTCATGCTCGGGGCAACACCTTGTATCAAAACCTAGGCGATGGCACCTTTGAGGACGTCAGTGAAGCCTCGGGCGTCACCATGGGTCGCTGGGCCTGGGCCTCGCACTTCGTGGACTTGAACAATGACGCGTGGGAAGACCTCGTGGTCACCAATGGTTTCTACACCGCCGAAGACAGCGGCGACTTGTGAAGTTTCTTCTGGCGACAGGTCGTGTCGCGCTCACCCGGTGAAGATGCCAGTTCTGAGGAAATCCAAGCCTACGACGTCGGCTGGGCCGCCACCAATCAACTGATCAGGGCCGGACGCTCTTTCAGCGGTCGGGAGCGCAATTGCGCCTTCCTCAATCTCGGAGACGGAAAACGCTTTGCCGATATTTCCGCCGCGAGCGGGCTGGACTTTGCCGATGACGGGCGCGGACTCGCGCTGAGCGACTGGGATCACGACGGACGCGTCGATCTCTGGATGATGAATCGCACCGGGCCACGGCTCCGATTCGTCAAGAACGAGCTCAAAACCGAAAATCAATATGTCTCCTTTCGCTTGGCCGGAACAAATGGCAACGGTGCCGGGATCGGCGCGCGTGTCCAGGTGGTGTTGGAATCCGACCAAGCCGATGCGCCCGCCCTTGTCAAAACCCTCCGGGCCGGCAGTGGCTACCTCTCGCAATCAAGCATGTGGCTCCATTTCGGACTGGGGAGCAAAAAAAGGTCCGTGATCCGAGCCGTCGAGGTGCAGTGGCCGGGCGGCGAGCGCGAAACCTTCACCGGGGCCGCCGCCAACGGACACTTCATTCTCCGCCAAGGAGAAGGCACCGCCGAGCGCTGGCAGCCGCCCGCAGTCTCGACAGATACCCTGAATGCCGTGCTGCCCGATTCTCCGATTCCCCCGGAACTCCCGTCCCGCGTCGTCCTCCTGAGGCCCGCGCCGATTCCCGCCCACCTGACTTTTACCAACTCGGCGGGCGAAGAAGAATCTCTCGCCGACCGTTTCGGCAAACAACCGATTGCCCTACATTTGTGGGCGACCTGGTGCCCAAACTGCCGGGAGGAGCTGCAAAAATGGGCCGCCTCTGCAAAGGATCTCTCCGACGCCGGCATCGGGGTGCTCTCGATCTGCGTCGATGAACCCAGCGAAGATCGTCGCGCTGACCTCTCGCGGGCGAAAGCGATGGCGGCCGAATTGGGATACCCCTTTGAAGTCGGCCTTGCGAATGCCGCCCTGATCGAAAACCTCAACATCCTCCAACGCACTTATATCGGGCGACAGAGTGACCTACCCATTCCCGCCACGATCCTCGTTGACCAATCTGGCAGGGCTAGCGCGGTTTACAAAGGGCCGCTTGCGACCAGCCAATTGGCTGGGGACGCGCAAGTTTGCGGAGCGGATTCCTTGAAAATTCTGGACCACGCCATCCCCTACGCGGGCAAGTGGAAAACGCCCCCGAAAGGTCTGCTTCCCCGGTCCGTCGCGGTGAAAATGATCGCCAACGGAATGCTCGATAACGCCCGCGCCTACCTCCATCAACTTCTCCCATTGTATGAGGGATCTCCGGATCCGGAATCCCGCAACGAAGCCGCCGAGTGCCAGCGTGTCCTCGGTGCCATCGCACACGAAAAAGGCGAACTTGAGACCGCCATGTCCCATTATCTCCGGTCGCTGGAAATCACTCCTGACCAGAAACCGGTCCGCACCGAATTAATGCGGGTCTACCTGCGAACGGGCGAGGTCTCCAAGGCGGCCGAGCAAGTGGAGGCGATTCTTACCCGGCAACGAAACGACTTCGAAAACCTCGCCCAACTCGGAAAACTGCGGCAACAACTGGGCCAGAAGGAAGAAGCAATCGCGCTCTTCCGCGAATCTCTCGCAGTGCGTTTCCATCCCGAAACAAGCGCCGCTCTGGCAGACCTCCTGCGTGCTCAGGGAGAATCCGCCGAAGCCCTCGTGCATTACGCCGCCTCCCTCAAGGCCCGCCCGCAACACCCCCTGACCGCGAATAACTACGCCTGGATTCTCGCCACCCATCCGGACCCGGCCTTGCGCGATGGGGCCAAGGCCAAACACTGGGCACAGCTCGCCTGCGATGCCACCGACAACAGAATCCCCCCCCTGCTCGGAACCCTCGCAGCGGCCCACGCCGAATTAGGACAGTTCGAGCGAGCCCTCGAAATTTCCAAAATGGCCGCCACCTTGGCCCACGAATACAAAAAAGAAGATCTCGCCAACCGCCTCGCAGATCGAATGAAATCCTACCAAACCCAAAAACCTTTCCGCGACCTCTCCCTCGTCTCGAAACCCAAGGAAAAAACATCAGTCGAGTAATCACTGATCACGACCGCGTTTTGCAAGCGGTGGGAGGGTTCGGAGTGCGCGGTGCAGAGAAAACAACCGCCGCCAAAAAATCCTTGGCATGGCAGAAGGATTGGCTACGATCTCGGGTTATGAATTTCCGTCTTGGAACGCCGCGACGCGCCTTGCCGCTCGCTCGTCTCGCAGCCGCCGCGCTGACCCTCTGCAATACGGCCCTTGCCGCGCCCTCGAAGGTGCCTCTCGAGCGGGTGCCTCTTGCGAAGCTCTCCGGGGCCGCCGGGGCGAAGACGATGTTTTCCCGGATTGTTGGGGCCGAGATCGGTCTCGATTTTGTGAGTGCCCTGGAGGTCGACCACGCTCTGGGCTACCTTTACCGATCCGGGTTTGCCTGCGGTGGGCTGGCCCTTGGGGACATCGACGGAGATGGTCTGCCCGACGTCTTTATGGCGGGCGGTGCGGGCAAGAATGGGCTCTACCGTCAGCTCGGAGGTGACGAGATCAAGTTTGAGGAGATCACGGCGCGCAGTGCCGGATTGGACGGCGGTGCTTTGTGGGCGGCAGGAGTGTCGATGGCAGATATTGACGGCGACGGCGACCTCGACATCTATATTTGTCATTACGATGCCCCAAACGCCTTGTTTTTGAACGACGGCAAGGGGACCTTTCGCGAAGCGGCAGCGGAGTGGGGCCTGGACTTGGTCGACGCCTGCCACACGCCGAGCTTTTGTGACTACGACAACGATGGTGATCTCGATCTCTACATCCTGACCAACCGCTACGAAGACCCACACGGCTATCGCGGCAATGAGGCGCTCATTTTGGAGCGTGGGCTTCCAGCGGTGAAGCCAGAGTTCGAGAAATACTACAAGCCATGGTTCGAGGACGCCGATCACTGGGGGATCAGCTCCTTGGGGCGCGCCGACTACCTGATGCGCAACGATGGCACCAAGTTCGTCAATGCGAGTGCGGCGGCGGGGATCTCCGAGCGCGGGGACGGCCTGTCGGTGACCTGGTGGGACTACAACCGCGACGGCCTGATGGACATCTATGTCGGTAACGACTTTGTCTCGCCCGACCGGCTCTATCGCAACAACGGCGACGGCACGTTCAAGGACATCATCGGCGATTCCATTCCGCATTCGTCCTGGTTCTCGATGGGCGCGGACTTCGGCGACGTCAACAACGACGGTTGGTTCGATTTTTTGACGATGGATATGTCGGCGACCAATCACTTCAAGCAGAAGACGACGATGGGCGTGATGGGCGGCGACATCCTGCGGAGGGCGGGTAACACGAACCCACCCCAGGTGATGCGTAATGCCTTTCTGATCAACACCGGAACCGGCCGCTTTCTCGAGGCGGCTTACCTCTCAGGAGTGGCCAGCTCCGACTGGTCGTGGGCCGCGAAGTTCGGCGACCTCGACAACGACGGCTACCTCGATTTGTTTATCACCAACGGCACGCCCCGAGCCATGAACGACTCCGACTTGATACTCACCAACGAGCAGCTCAAGGCGAAGCACGAGTGGGAGTATGTGAAACACTACCCGGTGCGTAAGGAGAAGAACCGAGCCTACCGGAACAGTGGTGGGGAGGGGATGCGCTTCGAGGACGTGAGCGACGATTGGGGACTTGGCGAGATCGGTGTGAGTTTCGCCGCCGCCTACGCCGACCTCGACCGAGACGGTGATCTCGACGCCGTGGTGCTCAACGTCGATTCGCAGGTCGTGGTCTACCGAAACGACTCACAGGAAGGTCAGCGCCTGTTGGTGCAATTACGGGGGACCACCAGTAACCGCAACGGTGTTGGGGCGCGCCTCGAACTCAAGGTCGGCGAACAGAAACTGACCCGACTGGTGGTGCCAAACCGCGGCTTCATGGGATGCGACGAGCCCGTGGCACATTTTGGGTTGGGCACCGTAGCGGTCGCTGATCGGCTCCGGGTGACCTGGCCATCGGGGACGGTGCAGGATCTTGACCGCCTCGCCGCCGGACATCGCTACGTGCTTACCGAGCCGCAGAAGTCGCTCGCAAAGTCGACGCCGGAAACGGTCCCGCCGCCGCTCTTTGCCGCGGCCCCGATCGCACTCGGAGATCACGTCGACAAACCTTTTGATGACTTTGTGAAGCAGCCCCTCCTGCCGAACAAATTGTCGAGCCTCGGCCCGGGCGTCGCCTGGGGCGATGTCGATGGCGACGGAGATGACGACGTCTACATCGGCGGGGGAGCTGGCCAGCCCGGGGAACTACGGCTCAATGAGGGCAAGGGCAGCTTTGAGGAACAGTGGGTAGACGCCTTTCGGACCGACAAGGCTCACGAGGATATGGGCGCGGTCTTCTTCGATGCGGACGGTGACGGCGACCTAGATCTCTACGTTGCCAGCGGCAGCTATGAGTTCACACCCGGTGCTGCCGAACTTGCTGATCGACTCTATTTCAACGACGGGGAGGGGGGATTTGTGACGGCTCCTCAGGGGGCCTTACCGCAGCGACATGAGAGCAGCGGCGCAGTCGCGGCAGCTGACTATGACCGCGACGGCGATCTCGACCTCTTTGTCGGTGGACGATTGATTCCGGGAGACTATCCGACAACCCCACTCAGCCAACTCCTGCGCAACACCGGCGGCAAGTTTACTGATGTCAGCGGCGAGGTGCCCGGATTGGCGCGCGTGGGGTTGGTCACAAGTGCGCTTTGGTCGGATGTCAACGGGGATGGCTGGCTCGATCTCTTGACCACCCAGGAGTGGGGGCCAGTGAAGCTCTTCGTGAATTCCGCGGGGGTCCTTGCCGAGAAGACGATCGAGGCCGGGCTCGCCGAGCTCACGGGCTGGTGGAACGGCATCGCCAGCGGGGATTTCGACGGGGATGGCGACTTCGACTTCGTCGTGACCAACACCGGCTTGAACACCAAATACCATGCTTCTCCAAAGAGGCCCGTGCGCCTGTTCCATGGTGACTACCACGGCGACGGAGTGAAATCTCTGGTGGAAGCCGAGTATGAGGACGGCGTCCTCTATCCGGTGCGCGGACGGAATTGTTCGACACGGGCGATGCCACAGTTGGCTAATAAATTCAAAACCTACCGGGAGTTCGCGCTGGCCTCCTTGCCCGACATCTATTCAGAGACGCGCTTGCAGAGTGCCCAACAATACGCCGCCACGACGCTGCAGAGTGGGATCTTGCTCAACGACGGCGCAGGCGCATTTCGCTTTTCCGCCTTGCCCGACCTCGCGCAAATTTCGCCTGGCTTCGGGGTGGTCGTGGTTGACGCCGATGGCGATGGCAACTCGGACATCTACATGGTGCAGAACTTCTTCGGCCCGCAGGCAGAAACCGGCCGCTTCGACAGCGGACTGGGAGTGCTCTTGCGCGGCGATGGGATGGGCGGCTTCGCGGCCGTGTGGCCCGCAGCCAGCGGCCTGGCGGTCGCGGGTGATGCCACCGCGTTGACGATTGCTGATCTCGACGGCGACGACTGGCCGGACTTCGTGGTCGCACAGAATGCGGGGAAGACTAGGGCCTTTCTCAATCGAGGAAAGTCGGTCACCGCACATCACATGCTGAAGCTTCGACTCGTCGGCAGTGGTGGCAATCCGAGCGCCATTGGAGCGATGGTCAGAGTGACCATGAAATCAGGAGCGGTGCGCAGCGCCGAAGTTTCCGGCGGCGGCGGCTACCTTTCGCAGTCGGCACCCGCGCTCTATTTTGGGCTCGGAACGAGTGACCTGGTCAGTAAGATCGACGTCCGCTGGCCGAGCGGAACCGCCACCTCCACTCGGAGCGGACCGATCGACCACGGCGAGGTGGTGATCAAGCAGCCCTAGCATCAACTCCCCCTTTATTTGTTCTCCCGATGAATCTCGTTCGCCTGACCCTCCTTGCAATCTTCGCGCTTGTCGGTATCGCTGGTGCCGAATTTCAGGTGCCCACCGAAAGCGAGGTCCCGGGGGCGAGCGACGCGGTGAAGAGTGCGCTGAGCGACCTCAACAAGAAAGACTCCGCCAGGGCGGTGCAGACCTTGCGGGCGGCTGCGGAGAAGAACGACGGTGGTGCCCAGTTCGTGTTGGCCCTCTGTCTCCACTACGGCGAGGGAGTTGCGGCTTCAACGGAGCAGGCTCTGGTGTGGTACCAGAAAGCCGCCGAGCAAGGAATGCCAGAGGCCATGCTCTACCTCGGGCGCCTCTACGAGACCGATGATCGCGGCGTGCAAGACTTTGGGCGAGCCCTGAGGTATTATCGCAAGGCCGAAAAACTCAGGGCTCCGGAAGCCCGGCTTCGGCTCGGATTCATGTATGCCAACGGCACCGGAGTGGAGAAGAACGCGGAGCGGGCCTTCTTTTATTTCAAAAAAGGTGCCGAGCAGAATCATCCACCCTGTATCTTTCAGGTCGGTCATAGCTACGCCAATGGCATCGGGATCGAGAAAGATGACGCCCGGGCGCTTGAGTGGTACCGGAAAGCCGGAGATGCGGGCTACCCCGCCGGCTTGTACCACATCGGGCTGATGCACCAACAGGGGCTTGCCGGTCTCAAGAAAAATCCCGCGGAGGGAGCCAAATTCATTCGCCTAGCCGGGGTGGGTGGCTTTGCTCAAGCACAGAACATGATCGGAATGTGGTACCGTCAGGGAGACGGCGTGCCACACGATGACGTCGCCGCCTCAGCCTGGTTCGGGCGCGCCGCCCAGGCCGGCTACCCTGCAGCGATGGTCAACCTCGGGGTCATGTACGAGCGGGGGGAAGGATTCGCACTAGATTACTCCGCGGCGGGGCGCCTCTACCAGGGCGCGGCTCGCCAACGCCACTTCGTCGCCATATACTTCTTGGCGCGACTCCTCGAAAATGGTCTCGGCACCGCGCCCGATCCGGTCGGTGCCTATGTGCTCTACTCCCAGGCCAGCGCTTCCCACCCTCCATCCGCAGTGGCCCGCGACGCCCTCGAAGCAAAGCTGAGCGCCTTGCAACTGGCACAGGCCAAGGTTACCTTGAGTGAAAACAAATAATCCAAGGACGAGTTCTCCTTTTCCTAGCAGTCATGAACACTCATTCATCATCATCCCAAGCCCCTAACAACTACGATGTCGCCATCATCGGTGGCGGTCCCGGCGGCGCGGCTCTGGCCACGTTTCTGGCGCGAGAAGGGCATCGTTGTGTCGTCTTCGAGCAATCGAAATTCCCGCGTTATCACATCGGAGAGTCGCTGATTCCCCATACTCATGGCATTTTTGACCGTCTCGGGTTCCTGCCACAATTGCGCGAGTCAGCCTTCCCTGTGAAGCACAGCGTGCGTTTTGTGTCGGCGAGCGGGAACGAATCTGTGCCTTTCTATTTCTCTGAAACCATCGCCGGGGAACGCGCACGCACCTGGCAGGTCGATCGCAGCCAGTTCGACCACATGATGCTCGACCACGCCCGCGCCAATGGTGTCGAAGTTTACGAACAAAGCGCTGTCGAAAAAGTGATTTTTGAGGAAGGCCGAGCGGTGGGTGTCCAACTCACTCCTGAGGAGACCGGGGCCCAGACTGAGGTGCGCGCCAAGGTTGTCGTCGACGCTTCGGGCCGGGCCTGCCTCATCGGTCGACAGTTGGATCTCCGGAGCCCCTTGCCCGAACTGCGGAAGGCTTCGGCGTGGGCTTACTTCCGCGGCGGAAAGCGCCTGCCCGGAATCGACGCCGGCGAAACGACGATGTTCCTCATCCCTGATGGCGGCTGGTTCTGGTATATCCCGCTGCCAGACGACATCGTGAGCGTAGGCATTGTGGCCGATCCCGAATATCTCTTTTCGCAGTCGGACGGCGCGGAGGCGGCCTTCACACGCGAAGTGGCACGCTGCGCCCCTTTGGCTGATCGCCTAACTGCGGCCCAAAGGGTTGGTCCAGTCCGTGGCGCAGGCCATTTGGCTTATCTGAACCGTCAGACCTGCGGTGACGGTTGGGTCATGATCGGGGACGCGCGCGCGTTTCTCGATCCGATTTACTCATCCGGCCTCTACCTCGCCCTCGGTTCGGCGGAACTGGCCGCGCAGTGCATTGACGATGCCTTAAAGAACAACGATGTCTCCGCCGCCCGACTGGGCCGTTTCGAGCCGACGCTGTTGAAAGGCGTCGACGTCATCCGCCGCCTTATTCACGCTTTTTACGATCCAGATTTCAGTTTCTCAAAATTTGCGGAACGATTTCCCGAGCATCGCGCCGCTCTCATTGACTGCCTCGTTGGGGATGTGATCAAGGATATGAGTGCTTTTACGGCGGCCCTCGCACAAATGACACCACCTCCGCCTCCGTTGGGTTCAAACATCCCAGAACTGGCAGAACGCAAGCCAACCACTACAGGGATATCAGGAGAGTAACCCTTCTCTCACAAATGATGGGTGTTTGAAGATCCAGAAGAATTTTCAGCCTTGGCCCTGCGACCCCGAACCTCCGAAAAATTTAAGGCCTAATCTCCAAACATCCCTCCTGATTCACTTGCCGACCAGAGGATCGAGAAACTTGTAGAGTTCCTCTGTCGCCGGATCATCGGCTTTGCCTAGGTCGTGGTTCAGGCGGCTGTGATTGCTGTCCGGCTTGCCATACGACCTCACGGAAATTTCGGCATCTTGGAGCACCTCCTCAAAGCGTTGCGCCTGCGCTCGCGTGTCTGGGTTCCCGGGGAAGTAGAGGAGGAGAAACGGTGGAATCCCCTTGTCCTTGGCGACATGCGTGACCGCCGAGAAGTCGACATGTTTCTCCGGGCTATTCCCGAACTTCTGCCGGTGACCGAAGGCCGCGATCTTACCGCCATAGAGCGTCTGATGGAATTCCGCCGTCATGATGATCTTGGGAAGGTCGTAGGTGTCACCATCCACCGGCACGCACCCCTTGAGAACCTCAAACGACACCCCTTCTTTCCTGAGGTATCGATCATCGGTACAGATCAAGGCCGCAAGTTGGGCTCCCGCCGAATGTCCGCCGACAAAGATCCGCTTTGGGTCCCCACCGAACTTCGCAATGTTGCGATGAACCCAGCCCAGCGACTTGGCAACGTCCCCGACCAATGCGCCCATCTCCACCTCGGGGAGGAGCCGGTAGTTGGTCGATACCAAAACAAATCCCCGCCCGCACAGAACCTTGGGTTTCAGGTCAATCTCGGCTTTATCCCCAACCTGCCATCCTCCTCCATGGATCCAGAACATCACAGGCAAGCTCTTCCCCTCCGCAGCTTCAGGGGTATAAATGTCAAGGACCTGACGTTTGTGCCCGGATTCCACGTATGGAATATCGGATCTCAGTTGTTGAGCAACGGCATGATTCCCTGTCAGAAAAAACAGGAGAGCCATCACGGGTTTAAGTCTAGAGTTCATTGGCGTGCCCAGTTGAGAGCACATCAGTGTATCTGGGAGAGCTAACGCCGTCAACCAGGCAAAATCGTATGAAGAGTCCTGACCCGCCCCAAGGAAGGCCAAGCGTAACGCCGCCAAACCAATCCTTGGCATGGCGGAATAATGGGCGTCTATGATTATTTGAGCGTGGTGGCGTGGGACTGGAATCTTCCGCGTGGTGGCGCTGCTTCGCGGCCACAGCAGGTGGCCGATTTGCTCACGCACATCCACACGCAAGGTGTGCGGTTTTACGATGCGGAATCGGGCGATTGCTCTACACGCGGCACGCCGAGCTCTACTATGCGCTCTCAAACGGCGGCGGGTCGAAAGAAGAGGTCGCGCGGCACTCTTACCGGATGCGCAAGACGATGATGGTCCACAGCTACGGCTTGTGGTCACGACTGCTGAGCCAAAAGGAAGCACTCACGGATGGTCATCCGCTCAAAAATGACGCGCCTTTTTCCGACGACGATATCGCGAAGATCCTCGCCGATGGCATCGCAAACAATCAGCCGACCGATCCGGGTTTCACGAGCGTCGAGTTTGGCAAGGATCTCGTCCCCGCAATGCCACGGCTCAAGCTCGCAAAGGTGCCGCCGGGGCATTTCCCCGCGGAATCGCAGGACCGCCAGCGCTACTATGTCTGGGCGCCGGAAAAAGACAGTGTGCTTGACCTGAAAATCAGAGTGGACAAGCGCTGGGCCAACCGCACGCCGAAGTTGGAGCTGTTCTCGCCGCTCGAAGTCTCGCTGAAACCCGTCGCCACGCGCGAAGACTACGCGCCCGACAGCAAAGAACGCGCGATGCCAATCAAGACACCCTACGCGGGCCTGCACCGCATCGAGACCTACGACGGCGGCGGAAGAGAGCCCAGACGAACCGCTCCCAAAATAATCCTTGGCATGGCGGGAAGAAAAATTATGATTTTGGGTGATGAATTTTCGCCTTAAAATGCCCTGCAACCGTCGGCCCCTGCCTGATTCTCCGTCTCACCGTTCCCGTGCCCAATCATCTCAGCGCAATTCTTCCCCCGCCACCCCCGTTCTCTCCTCTCCGATCCCTTCTACCGCGTCCTCAAGCGGTCCCCTCAAAAAGCAAATTCCTTGCCGTAGCAGTCTTCGAGTCAGTAGTCTTCGACTCGCCTGTGCTTTTCTTCTGACCCTCAGCTGTGCGCTCTCACATGCTGACGAGCGTCCCGCAACTCTGAAAATTGTGACGCATAACGTTTGGTATGGCTTCACCAAGAAGGCCGAGCCGCGACATGCAGATTGGTTGCGATGGATGGCGGCTGAATCTCCAGATGTGGTTGCACTACAGGAACTCAACGGCTACACGCCTGATAAGCTGGCCGCAGATGCTCAATCATGGGGCCACCCGCATTCCATCCTGTTGAAGGAAGATGGGTTTCCCACGGGCATTACGTCACGTTATCCAATTTCAGACGTGAAGCGGATTAAAGACGGCATGCATCATGGCTTGCTGCGATGTCGCATTCAGGGGGTCTGGTTCTATGTCATCCACTTTCATCCTTCAAATTATGCCCGGCGTATCGAAGAGGCGGGTTTGCTGGCCGCAGACGTGAAGCGACTGCCCGAAGATCATCCCAAAGTGATTCTGGCGGGTGACTTTAACGGATTTTCACCGGCCGATCGGGCGCGTTACGACGGAGATGCACAGTTGGCGCCCTTCTTTCAGATGCTGGACGAGCGCGACAAGAATGCCAAAAATCTGAATGCCGGGCGGATCGACTATGGCGGCATCGAAGCCATTCTTTCGCAAGGCTATCTTGATCTGATCGATCGAGCTCGAACGGCCGACGGGGCTTTCGTGGGCACGTTCCCAACCTCTCTGGTGAGTGACGAAAATCATGGGACCGATCGTCGACTGGACTACATCTTTGTCTCGCCCAATCTCGCAAATCAGGTCGAATCGGCCCAGATCCTTCGCGACTCCGTCACCGAACAGCTTTCTGATCATATTCCCGTGACCGTGACACTACGGTTGAAGCATTGATTCCAATAATCACATTTATTTTTCCGCCTGACTCTCCACCTCACCGTTCCCTGCAACGACGCCTTCCAGGAGACCACCCGAAGCGTAAATTCCCAGCAATCAACCAGTAGTAATGAGTGAATCAGTTAAATTAACACAGGAACAGGACCGTATTCTTTCAGTCGACTTTTTCCGGGGCTTTACGATGTTTATGCTCGTTGGAGGTCTGGAAGGTTTATTCAGTAAACTGGATCCTGGAAAAAGCGGCCCGGTTATAAATTTTATTCAGCAACAGCTATCGCATGTCCAATGGGAAGGACTCCATTTCTGGGACCTTATCCAACCGTTCTTTATGTTCATTGTAGGCGTGGCCATGCCTTTTTCTCTAACACGAAGATGGGGAAAAGGCGATAGCTGGAAAAAATCATTCCGCCATGTCCTTACCCGCTGCTTCTTCCTGCTGGCGATCGGCTGGGCAATTACTTCCAGTGCGAAAACGTCAAATTTCAACAATGTAATGGCTCAGTTATCAGTTACTTACCTGATTGCTTTCCTTCTGATGCGCAAAGAGATAAAATGGCAGTTGATAGCTTCCTTTGGACTAATTCTAGTGTCCGATCTCCTTTACCGTTATTGGCCGGTTGCAGGCTTTGACCAGCCCTTTGTGGCAGGGCAGAACTTTGGTTCATGGACCGATATGATGCTGACAGGAAGCCTTGATCATGGGAACTGGGTGCCTTTTAACGCCATCCCAACATCGGCGCATACAATATGGGGAGTTATTGTTGGGTTGATTTTAATGAAGGAATGGGCTCCCAATAAAAAGATCGCAACTCTTATGATTGCAGGGGTCATTGGGGTGGTGGTTGGTTACGCCATGAATCCGTTCATCCCGATCATCAAACATATCTGCACAAGTTCATTTGTTATTGTCAGCGGAGGATGGTGTTTGATTGGAATGGCTGTTTCATACTGGCTTATTGATGTTTTGAATTTCAAGAAGGTCCCAATGTTTTTTGCAGTATTCGGGATGAATCCGCTATTCATTTACCTGATGGGCAGTAGTTTTCGAAGCTTTTTCAGTAAGCTGGTTGATCCATATCTTTACAGGATTTTTGGTTGGAGCGGCGAGGTAGCGATTACCGTGATCTCCACCCTTATTATAGCTGTAATGCTATGGTATGTTTGTTACTTTCTCTATAAGCGCAGGATATTCATTCGATTATAAAAACCAAATTTCTAGCAGTCAGAGTCATGCATTCCTCCAACACTTCCCGCCGTCGATTCCTCGAAGCTTCCACTCTCACGCTCGGCTCACATCTCTTCGCGCAAGTGCCCGGCGACCGACCGCAGCAGGATGCGGCGGTGAAGGTGCTCAACCCGCGCGGACGCGTGCCGGTAAGCATCATCATTGATGACTCCACCTGCTTGGTGAACCTGAACAAGTTCGCCATCCCGCAGTTTGCGGCGGCGAACCCGAGGCGGTATGACCACCATCCGTGGAAAAGCTGGCCGGACGAGATTCCCGACAGCTTCGTGCGCAAATTCGGCGACTGGGCGACGGAGAACGGCGTGAAGGGCAAGTATAGTATCGTGCCGTTTCCGGCCTGCGTGGGCCGCCTAGACCGCCAACTTCCCGGTTGGACGCAGCGGGAACTCACACAGAGCATCGACCTGGTGCGCGAGCACATCATGCCGAACTGGGATATCCACCCGGAGATGGTGACGCACACGCGCATTATTGACACGAAAACCGGCCATCCGTATCCCGAGATCAGCCCGCTCTTCATGGAGAATCAGGACTGGTGCAATGGCCGCAGCACGGATGAAATCGCCGACTACCTGAGCTACGCGCTCACGATTCTGAAAAACATCGGCCTCCCGTGTGAAGGTGTGACCACGCCTGGCGGCTTTGGCAGCAAGGCGCGGCCGCAACTCGCACAGGCGACGTTTGAATCCTGCCGCAGCGTCTTCAATGCAGAGATCCCGCACTATTTCCGCGATCTGTTTTCCAGCGGAGAGCAAAGCGTGGCTCCGCTGGTGCAAAACGTCAGCGGGCTCGACTCCGATGATCCGCGCTGCGTTGTCCATATCATCGGCTGCACTGGCGATTGGACCGGCGGCTGGGACTGCGTGACGCCGAAGGGCGCGGATGCCTTCATCACTGAGGATGGCAAAGCGGGCCGCATGGTAGAGGTCATCCAACGCGGCGAACCGGCGATCATCGTCTGCCACTGGACCGGCATCTACTGGAACGGCCTCGAAATCGGCTTCGAAATCTTTCGCGAAGTGGTGAAGCGCCTGCACGCCACGTTTGATCACCTGCACTGGATGAAGCTCAGCGAAATTTCGCGCTATTGGACTGCGAAAGAACTGACGCGCATCGAATTCGATGCCGCCACCAGTTCCCTGAAACTCAAAGCACCGTTTGCGTGTGAGGAGTTCACGCTGTCGCTACCGGCGGACATCGGCACCCCGAGTTCGCTCACTGCGGTTGATTCACGCCTCAAACTCAAGCCCGGCACCTGGTGCCGTGAGAAGGACGCCACCTTGGTCTGCCTAAAAATGGCGAAGGGCGTCTCGACCCTCGGCTTCAAACGCTGATCAAAGGACTCCCTTCCTCCCCTCTCCGATCTCTTCAACGACGCCTAGCGGTCCACTCAAAAAAATTTGTCTCCCAAGCATCCTACTCGCGATTTTTCAAAGCCCGTGCTGAGTCTTGCTCGCGGGGCTTTTTTGTTCATGCGCTCAACCGGTCAGAATCCCCTTCACGACGTGGCCATGGACATCGGTGAGGCGGCGGTCGATTCCGTTTTGGAGGAAGGTGAGTTTCTCATGATCGATTCCCATGAGGTGTAGGATGGTGGCATGGAGATCGTAGCAATAGGTGGTTCCTTCCAAGGTCTGGTAGCCCCATTCGTCGCTCTTTCCGTAGGATGAGCCCGCTTGAATGCCGGCACCAATCATCCACGTGACGAACGTGCCACCATTGTGATCTCGTCCGTCTCCACCTTGGGCGAACGGGGTGCGGCCAAATTCGGTGGTCCAAATGAGGAGGGTATCCTCAAGAAGGCCCCGCCCTTTCAAGTCCTCGATGAGGGCCGCGATTGGTTTATCGACGCTGGCCGCGATGGGTGGCAATTCCTTGGAAATGCTTCCATGGTTGTCCCAGTTACCAGTTGCGCCTTGCGGTCCGCTCCAGACTTGCACAAAACGTGTGCCTCGTTCGCACAAGCGCCGCGCCAGCAAGCAGCGTTTTCCGAAGTCTTCGGTCACGGCGTCGTCGAGGCCATAGGTCTTTCGGGTCAGCTCCGTTTCTTTGCTCAGGTCAAAAGCCTCGGGAGCGGAGAGTTGCATCCTAGCCGCCAACTCGTAGGACCGAATCCGTGATTCCAACCGGGAATCATCGGCACGAGTTGCGGCATGGTCTTCGTTGATCTGGCGAAGGAGCGCGAGGCCGTCCCGTTCCGCCGTGGGGTTGGCGAAGCCGAAGCGCTTGTTAGCGAAGAGATCTGGGACCGAATTGTTTCCAACGGCATTGATGACGGTGCCTTGATGGACTGCGGGCAGAAATCCAGATGAGAAGGGACCGCGTTGATTGTAGGGGAGCCCCTTGGCGTCGGGCAGGACGACGAAGGTCGGAAGGTCCTCGGTGAGATTTCCAAGGGCATAGGAAGTCCACGCGCCCAGACAAGGGAAGCCGGGCAGAAGAAAGCCGGAATTCATCATGTAAGTCCCGGGGCCGTGGACGTTCGTCTTTGATTTCATGGCCATTAGAAAGCCCATTTCATCAACCCATTTCGCTTGGTGGGGAAAAACACTACTGACCCAGCGTCCGGATTCTCCGTGTTGCTTGAATTCGAATGGGCTCTTCAGCAAGGCGCCTGGCGCGGCGGTGAATCCCTCTGGTTTTTCTTTTGGTCCCAGCTTTTGACCATGCAGTTTCTCAAGCGCCGGCTTGTAATCGAAGGTATCCATCGGGCTCGCGCCGCCGGTCATGAAGAGTTGGATGACACGCTTGACCTTGGCGGGATGGTGGATGCCACCGTTCAACTCCGGTCGTGGAGCGCCCAGCGCGTCGTGCGTTAGCATTTGCGCCATCGCGAGACCGCCGAGTCCACCTCCGGAATTCCATAAAAACGATCTTCGGTTCATTCGATAAAGAGAAATTCATTGCTGTTCAAAAGGACGCGACAAAAGGCGGGGAGTCCGTGTTCCTGTGCGTAGGCCGTAAATCCGACTTGCTCGTTTGCAGTGGGCGAACGCAGCCAGGCTAAGCGGACGGCTCGGTCCACTTGAGCCTCCAGGCCGTGGCCCTCGGACTCGACCCGCCCAGCGAGCCATGCGCTGGCATGTAGGATGAAGTCATTGTTAAACATCGCCAGAGACTGCAGGGCGGAAACTGAGAATCCGCGCTTTGGGGCGAGCAATCCAAGGTCCGGGAAATCCATGGTTTCCATGAAGGGATCCGGGATCCCCCGCCATACCACGCGGTAAATGCTCCTTCTTCCGGAGCCCGGTGAATTCCAATCATAATCCAGGTAATCCAAGGTGGGTGTGGCTTGCGGCCCCTTGGATGTTTTGAATTGCTCGATCCCCGGCCCTCCCATTTTCAGATCAAGACGCCCCGCGATCCGAAGAACCGAATCACGGAGGACCTCTGCGTCCATTCTTTGCCGACTCATACGCCCGAGAAGGCGATTGTCGGAGTCCTTAGAGTTCGCGGTCACCCGACTCGACTGTTGCCAAGTCTCGCTGGTGAGAATCAACCGATGCAATTCCTTCAGCGATCCTTTCGCCTCATCCCGGAACCAGACTGCTAACCAGTCTAAGAGTTCAGGATGGGTGGGCTCGCTTCCCATTCTGCCGAAATCGTTCGGGGTATCGCAGAGCCCTCGGCCGAAATGGTAATGCCAAACACGATTGACGATGCTCCGCCAAGTGAGGGGATTGTCGTGGTGGGTCAGCCAATCAGCGAGGGCGGCACGTCTCGCTGATTCCTGTTTTGGATCAGGGAGTTCGAAGCGACCGGGCAGGAAGTTGATCATCGAAAGAGCTCCGGGGCCGACCTCTTGGGCAGGTTTGTCGATGTCACCTCGGCGCAAGAGGTGAACAACTTTCGGTTCCTCTGGAGCGGAAAGTTTCACGGCGCGAGACCACGATGAGGACACGCCGAAGACGGCCACCTTGGCCGGTAAACTGCCGAGCTGCTTCTTTGCGTAGGTTTCCAGAGCGGCCGCGGCAATCGCAGTGCTCTCAGGTTGAGTTCTTTGGGCTTCCGGCTTTTTGAGAGCCTCGCCCGCCTCCTTTGGCAGGGTCTGCCCAGCTCCTTCTTCAGCTTCAGTCACTGACAGACGGAATCGTCCGATATGGTGTTTGGGCGGATGCAGCTGTTTCAGGGTGACGGCCAGCTTGCCTCCAGATGTCGAGTCAACGGGCTGGGCGAGTTCAAAGACGATGTGATGCGACTCATTGACCTTGGGATAGATGGCCCAACCGGTCATGAGATCGCCGTCGATGGCTTGGGCCGAGGTCCAAGCGTCTTGATCGAAATCGGCCGATGCTCGTGAGATTTTCAGTGGCACCGAAGTGTCGGATCCAGCGGGAAACCATTGGAGGTCCACTTCGGCCAAATGAAGATTCCCGTTTCCGGATCTTCCCGGTCCGCCTTCTGGGAGTCGTTCGTCCTTGAGCACGTCCAGCCGGACGGCAGTAAGGCGAGCCAACCCGACTGGCGCAGTCACCGTGTAGTTTTCCTGATCCGCAGTCGGCCCGTCGGCGAAGATCGATAGGTCTTTTTGTTTCGTCAGTTTCGCGCCACCGGAGGCGAGAAAAGTTTCCGGATTCATGGGCTTCCATTCGACGGGATTCTTTTGTCGATGCGCCACCCAGTTTCGGACAATCTCGGTATATTTATCCTGCAGTAAGAATTTTGTGTCCCGCTTCTCTGCCGCCGCGAGTAGGTTCGCCATCTCTTCGCGAATCTTCATCGTCTCCGCAGAGGTATCGAATTCGATGTCACCTTTCCCGACTCCAGCGAAGACAGCCTGCAGTGAGTAGTAATCCTCCTGAGTGATGGGGTCGAATTTATGGGTGTGGCAGCGGGCACAATTCGCGGTCGTGCTGACGATGGAGGCCATCGTTTGCGTGATCATGTCATCGCGGTCGAGGTAATCGAAGGTCACTGGTGCGGTTCCCGCTCGGCTGAGCTCCAGAGGGCCCGCCGCAATGAATCCCAAGCCTGCTTTCAGCTGTGGTTCATCCGGATAAAACACATCGGCGGCGAGTTGCTCGCGAACGAATTGCCCCCAAGGAACATCGGCGTTCAATCTCTCGATGACATAGTCTCGAAACATCCACGCGTTTGGCCTTTTCACATCGTGTTCGCATCCATGCGAGTCTGCGAAGTGGATTGTATCCAACCAATGTCGAGCCCAACGCTCACCATAGCGTGGGGAAGAGAGAAGTTCATCGATCAGATGTTCGTAAGCGATTGGATTCGGGTCTGCCGCAAAAGACTCGCTCTCTTCCGGCGTGGGAAGGAAGCCGTGAAGATCAACATACAGCCTCCGCGCCAAAGCCGTGTTGTCGGCACGTTCGGCCGGTGGCAGTTTGCTTTCCAACAATTTCCTTCTCACGAAGGCATCGATCGGGTGTCCTCCTCCGGGCACGTCCGGCGCAGTCAATGTCTGCAAGGACCACCAATTGGAATCGGGTAGGGGCGAGATCTTCGCCTCCCGCGGGTCAGGTGCGCCGCGTTTCACCCATTCAATCAGAATTTCTATCTCGGCGTCGGAGAGTTGCTTTTTAGGCGGCATCTCATAGTCGGAATTTTCGTAACGAACGGCTTTGATCAAGAGGCTTTCGTTGGGGTTTCCCGGAACGATGGCCGGTCCGTTGTCGCCTCCTGTTGCCCAGCCGCTCCTGGCATCCAGGGTGAGCCCGCCCTTCATCTTCCCGGCTTCGTGCGAATGACACTTGAAGCAATTTTCCACTAAGATGGGCTCGACCATCAAGGTGAAGAACTCATCGGCTTGAAGAATTGGGGACGCCAGAAAGAAAACGGTTAGGAAAAAAGCTCTCATTCTCGCAGCCCTTCTTTTGCCTCGGTTTTTCCAGAAGACACCTCGAACTTATCCGAAGAGTTCGAGGACAGGTTTCGCCTTCACAAGTTCACGGGGTTGGTTGAGGTGGTTCATGACCATGGTTTCTGGGTCGATTCCGAAGGCGTGGTAGATGGTGGCAAGGAGTTCGCCGGGGTGGACTGGTGTCTCGACAGGCGCGGAGCCGGTGGCGTCAGATTTACCGTGAACATTTCCACGTTTGATGCCCGCTCCGGCAATGACGCCAGTGTAGCAGTAAGGCCAGTGGTCGCGGCCGTCGGCGCTGTTGCCATTGCCGGAAGTGCTGACGCCTTTCTGTGGACTACGACCGAATTCACCCACCGCAACGACGAGGGTTTCATCGAGCAAGCCGCGGTCATCGAGATCGGAAATGAGGGTGGCGAGGCCATTGTCGAGCATGGGGCCGCTCTGATCCTTGATGCGTTTGGTGAGATCGTTATGGGTGTCCCATGAATGGTTATCGGAGTTGGCAACCTTGGGCCAGATGACTTCGACGACACGGGTTCCGGCTTCGACCAATCGGCGGGCGAGAAGGCAGCTATCACCGAAGGTGTTCCTGCCATAAGCTTCGCGGGTCTTTTCGCTTTCTTGTTCGAGGGCGAAGGCTTCACGGGCGCGGCCGCTCACGATGAGGTTGAGGGCGCGGTCGTAATATTTATCAAGCGAGTAGCTTTCGACGGCTTTGTCGATGACGGGCATCTGCGCATTGATGGCACTGCGAAGGCTGGCCCGGCGTTTGAGGCGGAGCGAGAAGACGTCGGGACGAAGTTGCAGGTCTTCGATCTTGATGCGGGTCATCTTCGCCATGTCCATGTCATCGCCACCCGGATAGAGGGTGTAGGGATCGTAGGATTTGCCAAGGAAGCCGGCCGTGCCGCCTTTCCCGACGACGTTACTTTCCTGGAGTGGGCGGGGAAGCATCACGAAGGGAAGCATGGGCTCTTCCATCGGGCGGAGACGAACGAGATTGGAACCGAAGTTGGGAAAGTCCTTCGGGCTCGGTGGTTCAAGTTGTCCGGAAGGGCTCACCTTGTCGGTGGTGTAGCCGGTCATCATTTGGTAAATCGCGGCGGTGTGATTGAACAAGCCGTTCGGAGTGTAGCTCATCGAACGGATCATTGTGAACTTGTCGTTCACTTTGGCGAGTTTCGGAAGGATCTCGGTGAAGTGGATGCCGGGAAGCTTGGTGGGGATCGTTTTAAATGCGCTGCGAACGTTATCAGGAACGTTCTCTTTGGGATCCCAGAGATCGAGGTGGCTCGGCCCACCCTGGAGGTAGACCATGATGATGCTCTTGGCCTTGCCCCAACCGGGCTCGTTATTTTCTTTCTTCTCCTCGGCAAGGGCCTTGGCTTGAAACAAAGTGCCGAGCGACATCCCGAGCATTCCGGAACCGCCGACTCTTAAGACATCGCGTCGTGTGAATCCGGCGTTCGGGTCGCAGACGTCTTTTCCTACTTGTCCTGGTATTCTAAACATGGGTTTGGTGGGTTTTCTGGGTATCGACTATCGGTTGAAAAGGAAGGCGGAGGTGTTGATCAAGGCCCAGGCAAGATCCTGGGCGCCGGTGAGACGGCGTTGAGTCAGTTGCTGGGTGCTAAGCTCGAGGTCGTGGCGCAGGCGATCGTGAAGTGGATCGGCACGCGGAACACTTTCCAGGGCGGCGAGAGTGTCGCGGAGTTTCTTGAACTCCGGGTCGATGGGCAAAGGCTTGCTGGCCTCGGCAAGTGGGTCTTGAAGCGCTTTCAAGCTGGCATCGTTGTCGCGGAAATACTTGGTGAGTTCTTCTTCTTGTTTTGCGTCTCGTTTGTCCTTGGCGGTGGCGAGAGTTACTTTGATCGAGTCGGGCATGCCGAAGGGAAGAGGGCCTGTTTGAGTTGTCACAGAGAGTCGAAATTTTCCGAGGGTATGGGTTTCGTCATACGGCTGCTGGAGAACAAAGCGGAACACGGTGCCGCCCTCGTGGGCCACGGGGGTCTCAATCACGAAGATGGCGGTGTGGTCTTTGCCCTGTTGGTCGGCAATGGCCCATCCATTGTTGGGTCCGCCTGGCTGGCCATCGATCGCCTTCTCGATTTCGTAGTTCGGTTGACTGAAATCCGCGCGAGCCGAGCTGAATTTCACGGGCGTGAATGCGTCAGGGTTCGACCTCGGTGCCGCCTGCAACTCGAATTCTCCGAGGACGAAATTTCCATCCCCGCGTCCGGGTCCTTTTCCGGGAAGACGATCATCGGTGAGTGCCTCCAAACGAACTGCGGTGATGCCTTTGAGGTCGGAGTTGGCGGAGAGCGTGTAGGTTGTTTTCCCGCTGCTGCCGGTAACGATGACGGATTGGTCGGGTTCAAGAGTCAGGATGGCTCCGTTGGTCGATTGAAGATCGGCGGGGGTGAGCGGTGACCAGATGGAGTTGCCTGACAGTGATTGCTCCCAAGCGGCCATTTTTTCGGGCAAGGCTTGGTGGTATTCCTTGATCTCTCCTTCGATACTTGTGATGCGGTCCTTGCGCATTTGCTCCTCGGCATCAACGCGTGGTTTGATCGCTTTCTCGTGATTCACAACCGAGAGCTTAGCTGCGCCGAGGTCGTCTTCGCGTTTCTTCTCGACGACTTCGAGAGCAGGGTTGCGATTTTGCAAATGTTCGGAGAGGGCTTTCTTAAGAGTGGCGTGATCCTGATCGATCCCGTCTCCGAAGGCGGACAGGGTGGCCGTGATCTCGACCTCGGTCGGAGGGCGATTGAGGATGCGATAGAACAAGGCCTCGATCATTTGGCGATCATCCTTGGTGTCCTTGACGATTTTGGAAATGGCGTTTTTGGGGTCGGCAAGGGCATCGCCCACCGTGGGTCCGCTCAGAAGGGCCATGATGGGGCCAAGCTGCATCTCGTTGCTGCGCTCGCACTCGCAGGAGCTTTCACGAACCGGGCGGCCGAAGTTTGCGAGGAAGCTGTCGGGGAGTTCTACTCCAACATCGGGCAGAGAGGCCGCGCGGGTTCCGGCGGGAACACCCGGGAAACTGCTGCTGGCTCCGGTGACGACGTGAATGGAATCGTAGAGAACCTCGGCGGGAAGGCGACGTGCTTTAGCGTGGGTGAAGTTGATGGTGTCATCGCGATTCCACTCATTGGTTTCGATCGAGAGTTGGTAGGTGCGGGATTTGCAGATGATGCGCATTAGTTCCCGGACATCGAAACCGCTGTCGATGAAGTGTTTTGTCAGCCAGTCCAGGAGTTCGGGGTTGGACGGAGGATTGCCGGCTCGGATATCATCGAGGGGTTCGATAATTCCGGTGCCCATCATGTATCCCCAAATCCGGTTGGCGTAGCTGGAGGCGAAGTAGCGGTTGTCGGGCGAGATGATCCACTCGGCGAGCTTGTCGCGGCGGCTGGCTTCGTTCTTTTCGGGATGTGCGGCCGGGTAAGGAAAGGCCGGGGCGATGACCTCACCGGTTCGTTCGTGTTTCACTTCACCATCAGTGTTCTTGTAAACGATCTCGTAGAGTGGCTTAGCTCCCTCGACTGCGGTGCCGCCGATTTTGCGATCGCCGCTGTCGGGATCGGCTTTCAAGCCAACCTGCGCGAAGAAGGAGGCCATCTCGTAGTAGTTGTCTTGGGTCCAGCGCTCAAAGGGATGATCGTGGCATTTGTTGCAATTGAAGCGCGTGGCGAGGAAGAGATGGGTGGTATTCTCCATCGTCTCCTCCGGGGTGCGTAGGATCTTAAAGTACGATGCCGCAGGGTTCTCTTTATTGGAGCCGGTGGCCGTGATTATTTTTCGGGCGAATTGGTTGTAGGGCGTGTTGTTGGCGACTTCCTTGCGGATCCATTCACGGAAGAGTTTTGCACCTTCGGGAGCGAGGAACTTGCGATTGACCTGGAGCATGTCGGACCACTTATTGGTCCAGAGTTCTACGAACTCGTGGCTCCCGATCAGGGAGTCGACCAACGCGTCTCGTTTGACTTGCGAGTGTCGCACGTCGGAGAGGAAGGACTTCACCTGTTCGGTGCTTGGCGGAAGCCCGATGAGGTCGAGATAAATCCGGCGAACGAAATCGATGTCCGTGCAGATTTCGGAAGGGAGGGTTTTCATCCGCAGCCACTTTTCAGAAACGAGCGAATCGATTTGGTTAAACTTGGGTGGGTCACTCCATTCAAATCCGCTACGGTCACCCATCGCGGTGACGGTGGTGGCGGCGTAGGCCCCTTCGTATCGAACGAGAATGGGTGCTTCGCCACGGCGGATAACTTTGACCAAGGCCGGGTAGCCATTGACCGTTTCGGCAACTTCGCCGTTACCGCTTGATACCACAGCTTCGGTGGTAACGTCACGAGTCTCGCCATTTGGAAAGGTTGCCACGACCCGCATTTGTTGCATCGAGCCGATGTTTTGAACAACAGGGTTGAGAGGGAAGACGTCGATTTTGGTAACCTTTGTGATCTTTTCCTCCAGCTTGGCGCCCTTGGCAATCCATGAACGAACGATCTTGTAGTAGTCGTCCTGAAGCGTGGTGAGTTGTCCGCCTTCGTGTGGCACTGCCGAGGTGGCCTTGAGCAGCATGAGGCTATCGTCGGGTGAGGCAAGATTGACCCGGCGTGAGGCGATGTCGTCAGTGAAGGCCCGGACGTCATAGATGGGGTCGTAACCACGGAGGGAGAGTTTGAAGCCGTTTTTCCCATCCTTCGATCCATGGCAGGCGCCTGCGTTGCATCCCATCTTGGCGATGGCAGGATTGACATCCTTGGACCAGGTGAGGGAAGTGTCTTTTTCCAATCCGATCACGTCGACCGTGATGGCGATCTTCTGACCGCCGATGGAGAACCTGATGTCGGTGCTTCCATTGGCGTGACCGCGAACGATCCCGGTATTACAAATGGACACCCCTATGCCCTCGACTTGTTTCTCGGCGATACGTGTGACATCGATGACATCGCCCGAATCGAGTGTGGCTGATACCACGACCTGTGCGTAGCGAAAGGGGCTGTCGATTTTGATGGTTTGTGGTTCGACCCCAAGCTTTATGATTGAGCGGCCTTCGGGGATCTTTTCGGCATCGAGCGGGGTCCGTTTATCCAATGCGGAGTTCTTTGCCGGATCATGTTTGGCGACGGCGGGCTCGGGGGTAAGTTCTACCGGGAGGAATGATTTGATCTGATGGCCGTTTGAGGCGTCGAGAAGGCGGATGGTTCCGTCTGCACCTGCGGCGGCGAGGCGAGATCCGTCGGGATTGAAGGCGACGGCGAAGATCCCGCATTCCGCGACGGGGATGGCAGCGAGAGTTTTCACTCCGTCAGCGAAATATTTGCTCAGCATAGTGCGCATCTCGTCGTTGCGCTCATGAGTGGGTTTCTTGATGATTTCGACAATCTCATTGGGAATCTGTGCGTTGGGATCGACCTCGTAGATATGGATGGCGCCCTTGCCATTGAGGCTGCTGCCGGCGGCGATGCGTTTGGCGTCTTTGGAAATATCGACCGCGAAGATGCGTCCTTCGAGCGGGGGAAATTCGAAGAGGAGGTTGGCGTCATCGCCGATCTTACGATCGGTGTTGCGGAAGATGCGGTAGAGTTTTGGGATGCCATCGGAGCCTCCGACGACAATCTCATCGCGGGTCGGGTGCATCACGAGCGCGCCGATCCCTCCCTTGAGGGCATTGGGCGTGATCGAGGTGATGTTGTCGATGAGGCGTTGGGTTTTGAACTCGGTGAGTTTCGCGGTCATGTCGCGGCTCACTGAGACGACGTGATCGCCTTTTGGGTTGAAGGCGGTGTCGAAGACCCAGTCGTTGTGGCCGCCTTGGAAGAGGACTTCGGTGCCGGATTTAGAATCGATGGCCCGGAGGGTGTTATCCGAGCAGCCGAAGGAAATTTTGGACCCATCGGGTGACCAAGCGGCGCCGTAGATGGTGTCGAAGGTGACCGGGGCCGAGAGGGTGAGAGTTTTCTTGGCAACATCCCAAACCTGGACTTCACCCATGCGACCGGGGAGACCTCCGGTGACGGCGAGACGTTTGCCATCAGGAGAAAAGCGCACCGACTCGATCCGCTCGGAGAGTCCCACGAGACGGGCGACGCTTCCGGAGCCATCGGCCTTGTGAAGAAGGACCTCGTGGAAGCCGGAGATGGCGAGGAGGCTACCGTCCGGTGAGAAGTCGAGCGAGGTGATGACAGGAGATTTGGTATAAACTGGGGGGTGATCCTGGTCGTAGCGCTGCCGGGCGTTTTCGGGGGTATCGTCGATTGCACCCTCAGTGATCCAACGATGGATCAAGGCGATCTCGATCTCATGCAGCGGGTCTTTCTTGTTTGGCATCTCCGCATCTCCGTTGGCGTCCGGGGTGATTTCGTTGATGAGATAGCTTTCTTCCGGACTTCCTGGAACGATCGCAAAGCCTTCTTCGCCGCCTTCGAGCAGGCGTTTGAAGTCAGTCATGACATAGCCGCCCTTGTCCTTGGATGGTTGGTGGCAGCCGACGCAGTGCGCCTGGAAGATCGGGCGGATGTCGGTGTGGTAGCTAATTGGTTGGGAGGTCTCTTCTGCAGAGAGAGAGCTCGAAGCAAGCCCAAGTAGACTGCAAAAAAGAGGGAAGGACCGGTGGAGCATGGATTTCAGAATCAGCTGAATTTGGAAAGAAACTACTTCGGCAGGATAGAAACTTTAAATTGAGAAACAAGACAATAGTGAGCCCTCAACACGGGGGCGGTGCCGGGGCGATGGCCTGGCCAGTCTTGCATGTCCATGCCCCCCCCCCTTTCGCCCCGTCAAAAAGCAATTTCCTAGCAAAAAATGAATGGAGACTCTATTAGATTCCTGATTTCCGGGACTGACCCTTTAACGGCTTCCAGCGATAGATCAACGACTTCGCCTTGTAGTTCTCCTCGACGAAGACGAGATATTCGCCGTCCTTGCGTTGGAAGGCGGAAATGCCCGTGAGCAAGTCGATCCATCCGGTGTTCTCTACACCACCGACGGTCGGGCCCGGATCAAAGACGCCGACCTCCGCACCGTCGCTCAAGCGGTTCACCCAGATCTTGCCACGCTCCTGCCAGCCGCCGGTGAAGACGTAGTCGCCGACTGCCGCCACGCAGCTCGCTTTATCTCCGGCACCAGGCACAAAGGAAACGGTCTCCCGGTTTCCGGCTAGGTAGTTTTTGCAGATGAAGACGCGACTGATGTGACGCATGTCGCTCCCTTCCTCCGCCACGATCAGCGTGTCCGAGTCGTCGAGATAAACGACGCGGGCGACTTTTTTCACGCCTTTGGGTTTATCGAGCACGGTGATCTTCTCGGCGGAATAGATCGGATTGCCCTGGGCATCGAGTCCCTGGAAATCGTAGCGAAAGAAACCGTAGGCCATCCAGATGTTGCCCTTCTGGTCAACGTGAAACGGACCGGGATGCACGTGGTCATTGTTCGGCGAATACTCGTTTGCCTGATAGTCGCCGTCACCGTTGAGATCGCGCCAGATGGACGCCTTGCCTTCCGGTTTGTTGGGCGGCCATTTGAGGTCGGTGTTGTAGAGATTATTACCCCATTGCAGGATCAGTCCAGACGGCACCGCGATCTCGCCATCGAAGCGGAAGATGTTGATGAAGTTGCTGGCGAACATGCCACCGACGAACATGAACCGCTTGCCTTCAAGATAAACAATTTGCGGCGACGTCAGACCGTGCTCGCCCTGTTGCTTCACGTGCATGAGCCCGCGCGGATCGTTCGGATACTTGTGACGATCCAGCGTGTAGCTGATCCACTTGGAATCCGCGCCCGCCGGTTTTGACCAGTCCATCGCGTAACGTTCCTGAATGCCCCAGACATCTGCCGCGTCGTTCGACGGGTCGGCCACCGCGAGATCACAGAAGAATTCGCCGTGCAGTTCCCAGAGCAACTTGCCGTCGGGTGAAAATGATCGAAGCACCGAGCCCTGCTCGCTCATCGCGACATAGAGATTCCCTTTCGCGTCCATCCCGAGCCCGCGAATGCCCCATAACTTCTTCGGCGTAATCTGGCCGGGCGTGCCGGAACCGATGCCGCCGTAGTCTCCAAACGTCTTCACCAGCTTTGGTTTTGCGATGTCCGCGACGTCATAGAACAACACCTGCTGGCAGGGGCCCGTTCCGGAATCGCCGATCATCAGCGAGCCGTCGTTTGCCATTGCGATCGTCATTGGTTGGGACAATCCGGGAAAGGTCACCGCCGCGCCGTCGCAGGTGATACCCTTCGGTTTGAATTCCCATTCCTGGTGCTTTGGATCGGTGTATTCGACGTTCAGCTTCCAGAGCCGCCCCTGTTGGTCGCGCGTCTCCAGACTGTTCGGGTTCACGTTCGTGTTGCCGATCACGTCGCCGTTTTTGTAAACGCCGAACTTCTTTCCGCCTTCGTCCCAGTGACTCCACGTGTTCACGGTGCCGTCGGGCTGAACTCCGGTGTGGATAAAAAAGTTCTGCACCCACTTGTTGCTCGCGCCGGAAAAGGAATTTCCGACCCAACTGACGGAATAATCGAGCGGTTCGGCGGCGGCCGTGGCGGAGACGAAAAGCAACTGGCTGGCCAGGACGAGGGCGGTCGGTTTTAGCGAGAGAAATTTCATGGGATCAATTTTGGAGGAGAAATATTACTTTACGTTACATCGTTAGAATCTCAGAGGGCCGACTGATGGACATTCGGTAGGAGCATCCGGTCTCTCTGGCAATCTCCGAATGCTCTTCCGCCTTGGGACGGATTGGTGGAGCCGAGCAGGAGCGTATCGACAAGGCGGCGGTCGTCGGCGTGGGCGCGGTCACATGGAGCGTCAGCGCCATCAGACCGGCGGCAGCAGGGCGAAAGGAGGAAGCAAGAGTTCATCGGTGGGAGGGTGCGGATGAGGTGGGTGGTTGCCAACGATAAACGAGGTTCTTGGCCCGGGCATTCTCTTGGACGATCACCAGATAGGTTCCGTCCTTCCTTTGCATGGCCTGGAGGCCGTGCGTCATGTCCACCCAGCCGCTGTTGCCGCCCACTTCCGGGCCGGGGCGCATGAATCCCGCGTGGCCACCGTCGCTCGCACGATACACGTTGACCTTGGCCGGAACGTCCCGCGTCGGCTTGACCTGCACCGTGAAGACGTAGTCCCCCGCCACGTCGAACGACTTGGGCGGGAGTTTGTCGTCGTCCACCGGCAGGTCGATGCTCCAGCGGCGTTTCGGCGCGCCGGAGGTCCAGTCATCGTAACGCTCCAGGATGGCTCCCATCAATCCCCACGATGGCGCGGGTTTGTCTTTCGTGAAGCCGGAGAGGTACATGGTATCCGTTTCCGGAACATAGAGGACGCGAGCGATCTCCGTGAAGTGCTCCGGCCGGGAAAATGAGTCGGCTTTTTCGAGCCCGAAAACCGGCTTACCCTCGTCGCTCCAGTGCCGGAAGCGATGGCGTTGAATTTGCCCCTCCGGCGCGTCACCTCGCCAGATGTCTCCCCGGGCGTCCACGTGAAGCGCCCAACCGCCCTCGATCGGCCGCCCGACGTGGCGGGCGATCTGGCTGGGTGCTTCTTCGAACGCGAACAGTTCGATGCGATTGGCCTGTTGCGGAATGGTGTAGAGCAGTCGGCGTCCTTCCAGGTTTCGCAGAAACGCCGCGCCCATGCGTTCCTTCAGCCGCAGATCCCCGGGGTGGGCGATGGCGTCCAACGTGATGGCCCGGGCCCGCCAGCCTTCACCCGGCGCGGCCTGCGGATCGAAGTCGATGATTTCGTCCATTCCATACAGGACCGTGCCGTCACTTTCAGGGTCAAAGCCGTAAACATCACCGAAGGCATGTGATTCCAACTGCCAGCGGAGATTTCCTTGCGGGTCGAACGATCGGATCGCCGTGCCGGCACCCTGCACGTTGAGGCAAAGGGCGACATAGAGGTTGCCGTCCCGGTCCAACCCGGCGCCGCGCAGACCATAAAGC
>Ga0335396_10000249_pt1 | contig 72343 bp, 65 predicted proteins | sample FRY02_FD_205743 | JGI IMG/M metagenome (GOLD analysis project Ga0335396, IMG submission 205743) | Freshwater microbial communities from Lake Fryxell liftoff mats and glacier meltwater in Antarctica - FRY-02 (spades assembly) (version 2) | ecosystem: Environmental > Aquatic > Freshwater > Ice >...
CAGCAGGTCTGGCAAAATCGCGCGCTCGTACATCTCGTACAACTCATACGGCACACCCGGCACCGCGTACATCACCTTGTCGCCGACGGGGCAAATCAGCCCGGGCGCGGTGCCGCGGCGTTGCGGTATCGGAATTGCGCCACGCGGAACCATCGCCTGGCGCATATTGATCTCTGGCATGCGCCGACTGCGCGATGCGAACATCTCAGAAATCGCCATGCCGATCTCGTCGTCGAACTCGAGTTCGACGCCCATCACCTCGGCGATCGCCTCGCGGGTAATGTCGTCGTGAGTTGGGCCCAGCCCGCCGCAGATGATGATCGCATCGGCATCGGCCAGCGTCTGGCGGATCGCCTTGACCATGCGCCCGAGATTGTCGCCGACCTTGACCTGCAGGCACGAGTCGATGCCAGCCAACGCCAACTGCTCGCCTAGCCACGCCGAGTTGGTGTCGATGATCTGCCCGAGCAATAACTCAGTGCCGACCGCGACCACGTCGCAGCGCATCGTTACTTCGTCGTTCTGGCGCGAATTGCGACAGCGGCGTATTGTAAACCGCTGACCACCGTGAGCACGACCGCGATCCACAAACTGATCATCCACGTGAATGTGTAATCGCTACTCGTCAGCGGCAGGACAACAAAACCGACGGCGACTTGCTGGCTTAGCGTCTTAAATTTCGCGGTGCGACTGGCAGGTACGCTGACGCCCTTGGCGCCGGCGAACACGCGGTACACGCTGATCGCAATTTCGCGAAAGGCGATGATCGCCACGGGCCAGATCGAGAACACGCCATGCGACACAATCATGAACATCGCGCCGAGCACAGCGACTTTGTCGGCGAGCGGGTCGAGAAACGCGCCGCTGCGAGTCGTGCCGTGCTTGCGCGCCAACTGACCGTCGACTAGGTCGCTGAGGCACAGCAAGAACCACAGCCCCGTGGCCACCCACGAGCCCTCCCTGCCGTTGGGGATGATTACAAAAAACAGCGGCGAGACGAGCAGGCGGCTAACCGTGACCGCGTTCGCCCAAGTGCGTATTGCACTTGGATCAACTGGCATCGTCGTCTCCGGCCGGCATCGTCGCGCCGACGGCAACAAGATCTGGCCCCATCGCGTCGGCGATTTCAACATCGTGAAATGTGCCGACCGCCAGTTTGATATCGACATGGATAACCCCATCGATGCTTGGCGCCTCGCGGTGACTGCGGGCTAGCCCAGGCTCGTCAACTAGCACTCGCGTTGTCGTGCCGATCAGGTCGTCGCGGCGCGTGGCCGTGATCTCATCTTGCATCTCGCGCAGTTCGGCGATGCGCTCGTTCATCAAGCCAGTCGGCACACGGTCTGGCAGGCCGAGCGCGTACGTGCCCTCCTCGGGGCTGAACGTGAAGAAGCCACACCAATCCAACTGCGCCTCTTCGACGAAGCGCAACAACTGGTCGTGATCTTCTTCGGTCTCGCCCGGGTAGCCGACGATGAAGTTGCTGCGAAACGCGGCCTGCGAGTCGAGGTTGCGAATGTCGTTAATGCGCTTTGCAAACCTCTCGCCGTCGCCCCACCTGCGCATGCGCCGCAGGTGCACCTTAGAAACGTGCTGCAGCGAGAGATCGAAGTAGGCGACGCCAGTATCCAAAATTGCCGAGATCAATTCGTCAGTCAGGTCGCTCGGGTACAGGTACAACAACCGAGTGCGCTCGACTTTGGCCGACACCGCGCGCACGAGCGGCACGATCGAGCCCGCACCTAATTCGCTCGGACGATCTTTGCCATAACTCGCCAAGTCTTGGGCGACCAAAACGATTTCTTTCGCGCCGAGTTCGTCGACCTCGCGCAAAATCGACTCAATATCGCGGCTGCGCTGCGGGCCGCGAAACGAAGGGATCGCGCAGAACCCGCAATTGCGGTCGCAACCCTCGGCGATCTTGACGTACGCCCACGGCGACGAAGATTTTGGCCGCGGCAGGTTGAGCAGGTCGAAACTTGGCACGGCGGCGCTGCTCACCGAAATAGGCTTTCGCCCGAGCGCGATTGGCACTCCGAAGCCGGCGACCTGATCTACCTCTGGCAATGCGGCTTCGAGTTCTGCGCCGTAACGCTCGGCCATGCATCCCGTCACGACCAGGCGCGCGCCTTCTTTGCGCCGACCGTCGAGGGCCAGCACGGTGTCGATGCTCTCTTTGCGCGCGTCTTCGATAAACGCGCAGGTGTTGACGACGACGATGTCGGCTAGCGACGGGTCATCGGTGGCACTGAGACCGTCGCGCAACAATGTGCCGACAATCTTGTCGGAGTCGACTTCGTTCTTGGGGCAGCCCAACGTCTCGATATAAAATAGTTGCTTCACAGCCTTCAAGCCTACCGAGGCTTAGTAATTGAGGCTCAGTAATTAAGGCGCAACCCCTTGTACGGCCACTGCATCGACACGAGCCGACCGGTACCAGAAAGTGTGAGATAGGCGGTCTTGTAGTCGTCGCCACCGAAACAGATGTTGGTGGTGAGCGGATCACCTGTAGCAATCTGATCGAGAATCTCGCCGCTCGGTGATATCACGGTGATGCCAGCGAATTGCATGCCCAGTGTGGCGACGCAGACGTTGCCGTCGCCGTCGACCGCTAGCGAGTCGAACAACTGCACACCCGGCAACCCGCACAGGCACGCCGATGGGTCGAGCGACGAAAACCCAACGATCTCGCCTGGGCCCGTGACGGCGGCCTTGAACACACGCCCCGTGTGGGTCTCTGCCCAATACAAAGTGTTGCCGTCGGGAGAGAGACCGATGCCGTTTGGAGAGTCTGTCGGAAACACGACCTCGCGAATCATCGAGCCATCCGTCTTGGCGTAATAGATCCCAGTCAGGTCGGCGGTGCGATCGTGGCGGATGCCGTGATCCGTCAACCACATGCCACCCTGCTTGTCAAAGACCAGGTCATTCGGGCCGCGCAACTTGTTTCCATCGCACTCTGTGTAGAGGTCTTGCACTGCACCCGTAGCGATATCTACTCGCTGAATGCGCCCGCCAATGTAGTTGCTTGGCGTCATCGGGCCAGGAAACGTGAGCCCGAGAAAGTCCGTCTCGGTAAATGTGCCACCGTTGTTGCACAGGTAGATCGCGCCGTCTGGGCCGATCGCGATTCCGTTCGGGCCGCCGTCAATTTTGGCGATCACCTGCTTCGAACCATCTGGCAAGACGCGCGTGATGCACTTGCCAAACATCTCGACCAAAATCACGCTGCCATCGGGCATCGCGATCGGACCTTCCGGAAAACGTAACCCTGCAGCGACTTCTTTGAATTCGATCATCACCGAACAATAGTGATAGTTAGCTGGCGCGCTGCAATTCTTCGAGCTCTTCGAGCGTCATCAACACCTCGCGTGGCTTCGAGCCCTGGGTTGGCCCGACAACTCCGCGCTCCTCTAGCAAATCCATGATTCGGCCGGCTCGGGCGAAACCCACCTTGAGTTTGCGCTGCAACATCGAAGTCGAGCCCTGCTGCGTGCGCACCACGAGGTCCATCGCCTGGCGCATTAACTCGTCGTCGCTGTCGCCCGTCGAACTGCCGTACGACGAAGTCGCGCCGCCCGGTTGCTCGCCGTCGATGCCCGTCACGTACACGATCTCTGGGGCCTGGCGACGCCAGTGACCGACGATCTTGCGCACTTCGTTCTCTTCGACCCACGCCGACTGCACGCGTTGAGCAACCGAGGTATTACCAGGCAGCATCAGCATGTCGCCCTTGCCGATCAGTTTCTCGGCGCCAGGCTGATCCAAAATCACGCGGCTGTCGGTGAGGCTCGACACGGCAAACGCCATACGCGCCGGAATGTTGGCCTTGATCACGCCGGTGATTACGTTGACGCTTGGGCGCTGCGTGGCGACGATGAGGTGAATGCCAACCGCGCGGGCCTTCTGCGCGATGCGGGTGATGCAATCTTCGACGTCGCGCGCCGCAACCATCATCAGGTCGTTCAACTCGTCGACGACGATCAAGATGTACGGCACGCGCTCGTAGGTGCGGTCAGAAAATTCATCGGCGACTAAATCGCCACGGTCGTACGCTGCGTTGTAACCGCTGATGTCGCGAAAGCCGGCCTCGACGAGCATGTCGTAGCGACGTTCCATCTCTTTGACGGCCCAACCCAAAGCGTTGGCGGCCTTCTTCGGGTTCGTGACCGGCGCGGTGAGCAGGTGCGGCAAGCGCGCGTATTGCGCCATCTCGACTTGCTTCGGGTCGATCAAGATCAGGCGCACTTGCTCTGGCGTAGAACGCATGAGAATCGAGGTAATAATGCAGTTGAGCACGCTCGACTTGCCAGCGCCCGTCGTGCCAGCGATCAACAAGTGCGGGGTGTTGGCGATGTTTAAAAATATGGAGCGACCCGAAATGTCTTTGCCGATGCCAACCTCGAGTGGGTGGATCGCGCCGCGCGCCTCTTGCGAACTCATCAGGTCGCCCAGCGAAACCAACTCGCGCTGTTCGTTAGGCACTTCAATGCCGATCGCCGAGCGCCCAGGGATTGGCGCCAAGATGCGCACGTCGGTGGCCGCCATTGTGTAGGCGATGTCGCGCGATAGCGAAGTCACGCGCGCGACCTTGACGCCACCGCCCAGCGACAACTCGTAACGCGTTACGGTCGGACCGCGCGTGAAACCGACCAGCGCGGTCTCTACACCGTGCTCTTTGAGCGCGTCGACCAGAACATCGCCGCGCCGCTGCACCAACGCCTCGTTGGCCTGGGCGTGGCGCGTTATCGAGAGCATGTCGAGCGTCGGCAGATTCCAGTTGCTAGGCATCGCGCCAGGCCCGAGCGGCATCTGAATTGCCTCGCCCTTCGTTACCCTGGCGGGGGCGAAGGTCGAGCCGCCAGATTGCACATCGGCCTCACGTTTGGCCAGTTTCTTGCGGGCCTTGCGCGGGGCGCGGGCGGTGGGCCAGTCTTCTTGCTCGTCGTCTTGTTCGTCATCTTGTTCTGCTTGTTCGTATCCGTCGTTGGTCGGCGCATCATCGTCAAGCGCGATGTCGTAGAACACAGGCACGAGTGGGTCGGCGTCCGCGTCCGCGTCCACGTCGGGGAACACCCTGTTCTCATGATTCGGCGAGACCATGTTGGCCCAATTACGAATGCTCCTGATTAGTTCTGGCAAGGACTTGCCCGTAATCAGCAACACTCCGCACAGAATCGTTGCGAGCAACACAACCGTTGCGCCGACACCGGTAATTACGCTACGTAATGGCTCCGCGACAAACCAACCCAGCCACCCACCGGCGCCGCTGAGCGCATCGACATCGGCGTGAACTTCGTTGACACCGAACAAGATGTGCACGAGACCAAGAACCGAAACCCAAACGATGCCCCATCCGAACGCCAGACGCACTCTGTGTTGCACCTCGGCGCGCTTGACAAAGGCAATGCCAGCAGCAACGCAGATCCAAGGCACGATGAAACGAGCGATGCCAATCAGCGACGATAGTGAATTGTCAAAAAAACGACCGAGCGGACCCGCAACGTTGATATAGATCGAAAATATCAGCAACACGCCGAGACAGACCAGCGCGATCCCGCCGAACTCATGACCGCGTCCGGCCAGTATGGCGCGAAGATGCGAGTCGCCACGCGGGCGGCGAAGCGGTATCTCGTCTAGGTCGGGCTCATGGTGAGTGCGCCTAGCCTGCAACGGGGTGCTCGACCGAGGCGACTTGCCAGACGCGCGACTGGGTGTCGACCTGCCAGAACGCGTCCTAGTAGAGCCCCGTCGGGGCTTAGTTGCCATATATCAACCGTACTTGCGCCAAGCCATGCGGTTACGCCATACCCCGCCCAGCCCCGAGCAAACTAGTTAGCGCAGCGTCTACATCTCCATAACGACGGGCACGATCATCGGCCGTCGCTTGGTGCGCTCAGACACGAACTTGCCAGCCGCGCGGCGCACATCCTTTTCGAGCGCATCAACATCGCGCGTGCCGTTGGCTAAAGACTTCTCGACCGCCGCGGCAACCGCGGCGCAGGCCTCTTCGATCAAGCCTTCTGCTTCCTTTTCGTACACCCAGCCGCGGGTGATGACCTCGGGTCCAACCAGCACCTTGCCCGCGCTGACATCGACAGTCACTACAACTACGACGACGCCCTCTTCTGACAAAACCTTGCGGTCGCGCAACACGCCCTGACCGACGTCGCCGACAATTCCATCTACATACAACATGCCGGCGGGCACACGCGCGCCGCGCGTAATGCCCTCGTCCGAGATTTCGATTACGTCGCCGTCTTCGCACAACAAGATCTTCTGCTCGGGAACGCCCATCACCCGCGCCAACTTCACGTTGGCGACCATGTGGTGATACTCGCCGTGAATCGGCACGAACCACTCTGGCTCGGTGATCGACAAGTACATTTTTAGGTCCTCGGCCTGCGCGTGGCCGGTGGCGTGCACGTCGGCAATGCCAGAGTGCACAACTTCTGCGCCGGCCCGCAGCAATCCATCAATCACTTTGTTGACGTTGCTCTCATTGCCCGGTATCGCGTGACTAGAAAAGATCACCGTGTCTTGCGGGCCGACCGTGACGAACTTACTGTCGCCGCGCGCCAGTAGCGACAGAGCAGCCATCGGCTCGCCCTGCGAGCCAGTCGAGATCACGCACACTCGCTCTGGTGGATATTCGTCGATCTTCTCGATGTCGACGAAGCAGCGGTCGGGCAAATTGATCAAGCCCAGATCGCGCGCCAAACGCATGTTGTTGTTCATCGACCTGCCGAGCGTGGCCACAACTCGCCCAGCGTCGACCGCGGCCTCGGCGATCTGCTGCACTCGGTGAATGTGGCTAGCGAAACTCGCAGTAATGATGCGCTGCGTCTTGTGCTCGGCGAACAACTGCCGCAACACAACGCCGACTGTGCGCTCTGACGGCGCCGAGCCTCGCTCTTCGGCGTTAGTGCTATCGAGCATCAGTAAACGAATGCCGTCACCGGCGGCGAGTGCGCCGAGGCGCGCCAAGTCTGTGCGCCTGTTGTCGACGGGCGTGAGATCGATCTTGAAGTCGCCCGAGTGCACGAGCACGCCCTGCGGCGTGTGCAACGCGATCGCGTGCGCTTGGGGTACCGAGTGCGTGACGGGGATGAACTCGACATCGAACGGTCCAATCTTGCGGCGCTCGTTGTCGACGATCTTGATGAAGTCTGTCTTGCCGAGCAGCCCGGCCTCTTCAATGCGGTGGCGCGCCAAGCCGAGCGTCACGGCAGAACCATAAATAGGGAAGGAAAGTTCGCGCAGCAAAAATTGCAGGCCACCGACATGGTCTTCGTGGCCGTGCGTCGCTACGCAGGCCTCGATGCGGTCTGCATTCGCCCGCAGCCATGTGAAATCAGGCAACACCAAATCGATGCCGTGCATGTCGGCGTTCGGAAACATCAAACCACAGTCGATCAGCAGCAAGCGATTGTCTTGCTCGATGACCATGCAGTTGCGACCAATCTCGCCTAGGCCGCCTAGAAAAATAATCCGGATAGGCGCAGCCATTACTTGCTTTCGGCGCGAGAGTTGCGCAGGTTCTCAAGCACCTGCTTGGCGCGGGCCTCTAAGTAGTGTGGCGGCGGCCCCATCGGCAACCTCGCCTCGCCCACATTTAGACCCAGTACATTCATCATCACTTTGCTCGGCAGCGGGTTGGGATTGTCGTCGCCGGATTCAAAACCAAAACTTTCGAGCAGGCGCGAATTGACGCGCCGCGCGCCAGCGACATCGCCATTTCCCCAGCAAGCGAACATCTCTTGGTGATCGACCGCGGTCCAATGCGTCGCCACGCCGATCACTCCACACGCGCCGATCGCCATCAGTGGCAGCGTTAATCCGTCTTCGCCGCTGTACAACTCAAAACTGCTCGGCGCCTGCGACATCAAGATCGCCGTCTCGGCAGGATTATTGGCCGCGTCTTTAAGCGCCGCCATGTTCTTAACTTCGCGCGCCAACTTCAACAGCGTCGCGGTCGAAATCTTGCGGCCCGTGCGTGCGGGAATGTCGTAAACCACTACGGGCAAAGACGTCGCACCGCACACCGCGCGCATGTGTGCCTCGATGCCAGCCTGCGACGGGCGGTTGTAATACGGACCAACCGCCAAGATGCCAGCGATCCCCAACTTCGAAGCCTGCTGAGTGAGTTTGATCGAATGCGCAGTGTCGTTCGTGCCAGTGCCCGCAATCACGGGGATCGTTACGGCCTCAGCAGTGGCCGCGAACAGCGCGAGTTTTTCATCGTCGGTAAGGGTCGAGGCCTCGCCCGTAGTGCCGCCAACAACCAAACCATCGTTGCCATTTTCTTGCAACCACTTGGCGAGCCGGCGAACGCCGTCTAGGTCTAGCGCACCGTTCCCGTCGAATGGGGTGACCATTGCCGTGACGACGCGACCAAACCTTGCCATGCCACGAGACTATCTAATTATGAGCGGGCTAACTAAGAGCGGTGATTAAAGTTCGTCTACTAGGCGCTTTGCATCGTGGCGCCGAGTTCAAAGTTGAGGTAACCCTCGCCCGTGTCCTCGTGGTCTTCGAACTGAATGACGCCCATCTCTTCGAAGCGGTGGCGCAGCCACTTGTCGTTGCGATCGAGCAAGCCCAACTTCTTGCAGTTCGGCACGATCTTGGCAAACAGCATCTGCTGAAAGAAAGCGCGGGTTGGGTCTTTCAAGACGATCGGCACAACATCTTTTGGTCGCACGCCCATGCGCTCCCACACCTCTTGTTGCAAGAAGCGATCGCGCATCCGGATGCTGGCCTCGAAGGCGAACTCTTGGCGCTCTTTCATCTCGGCGTCTGTCATGCCGTCATACACCTCTTTGAGGCTGAGCACGCCGAAGGCCACGTGACGGGCCTCGTCGCTCATTACGTAACGAAGTAGTTGCTTGAGCAGCGGCTCACCCGTGAGTTGGTGCAAGTATCCGAACGCCGCCAGAGCCAGACCCTCGATCATGATTTGCATACCGAGATAAGTCATATCCCAGCGGCTATCGGCGATGATGTCGTCGAGCAACATTTTTAGGTGCGCATTGACTGGGTAGCCACCGCCCATTTTCTCGTCTAAGTAGCGAGCGAAGACTTCGACGTGGCGCGCCTCGTCGACAACCTGAGTGCTGGCATACAGCTTAGCGTCGTACCAAGGCACAGTCTCGACAATCTTGGCGGTGCAGACCAGCGCACCCTGCTCGCCGTGCAGAAATTGCGACAACGTCCAGCGGCGACTCTCGATTCCAAACTCGAGCCACTGCTTATCGTCCCACTTCTCGATCGGGGTGCCAGCATAAAGCGTTGGATCGATACCCGCGCCGATTGCCAACTGATCGGCGGTAATCGTCTTCTCTACGTCAACTTCGGTCTCCCATGGCAGGTCGGTCGCGCCGTTCCATTGGCCGGTCTTAGCCTTTTCGTACAATTTGCGTAGCGGCGGACGAGCGAGCGAATAATCCCAAGTGAATAGAGTCTCTGAGTTGTTCTTGACGGCGTGAATTTTTTCATTGACATCGGTATTTGCGACGCTGAGGATGGCCTCGATGTCGTTGATGTCGGCGCGGCCAATTATGTCTTCATTGCTCGAGTGCGTAACGGTCATGTCTAAAGCCTAGTAACCTGTTCTCAACTCGGGCTTCATTGGAGACCGTCTCCCAGCCATCACCGAAAGGCACCTAATGCGAACATCATTCACCATCCGCCGCAGTATTTTCAGCCTGCTTGCAGTCTCCGCCGTTGTGCTTACAGCGTGTGGCGGCAGCGACTCGACCAGCGACACGTCAATAGCAGCCGACACTGTGGCCGCCGGAACGGGCAACGAGTGCACTGCGGGCAAGACCCTCGGCGATGGCAAGCTCGTCATCGCCACTGGCGTTCCGGCATTCTCGCCATGGGTCGAGAACGACGCGCCGGAGAGCGGCGAGGGCTTTGAGGCCGCGGTCGCCTACGCCGTCGCCAACGAGATGGGTTTCGATAACGAGAACATCTCGTGGGTGCGCACCAGTTTCGACGAGGCGATTCAGCCGGGCGTGAAAAACTTCGACTTCAACTTGCAGCAGTATTCGATCACGGATGAGCGTAAGCAGACGGTTTCGTTCAGCGATCCGTACTATTCGACCAACCAGGCCATCGTCGGTTTTGCAGATTCACCGGCCGCCAACGCCACGACTCTGGCCGAAGTGCAAGGCCTGAAGTTCGGCGTGCAGTCGGGCACCACGAGCCTCGAGTTCGTCAACACCGTGATCAAGCCAACGCTTGATATCTTCGTCTACGACGATAACGCCGCGGCTAAGGCCGCGCTTGAGGCCAAGCAGATCGACGCCATCGTGGTCGACTTGCCGACTGCTTTTTACATCAGCGCCGTCGAGATCGAGGGATCAAAAGTCATCGGCCAGTTCCCTGCAGGTGAAGGCACGACCGCCGATCAACTCGGCCTCTTGTTCGACCTCGACAACCCGCTCGTCGATTGCGCCAACGCCGCGTTGCAGGCGATCAAAGATTCGGGCGCGCTCGCCGCGATTCAACAGACCTGGTTGTCGGACAAGATCAGCGCACCAGTTATCAGTCTCGGCTGATCTCGTGACGAGGTAGCAGTACGCAACTCAATAACGCTCAACTCAATAACGCCCAACTCAATAACGACCGTCAACAGTTCGAACAACGGCAGCGCCGGCGCAGTTCAGCAATTGCTGCGCTGAGCACTGCCGTTGTAGTTGCGGCACTCGTCATCTTGATCCCGCGCATGCCGCGGTGGGATCGCGTTCAAGAGTCATTCTTCAATCGCGAACGCCTGGTGGACTCGTTCCCCCGCCTGCTGCACGCCTTCACCCTCGACGTCAAAATCTTTTTATGGACGACGCCCGCGATTTTGGTGGTGGCGTTACTCATCGCCATCGCCCGCAACACGCGCAGCCCGGCGCTCTTCCCGGTGCGGCTGTTCGTGATCGGCTATACCGACGTGATGCGCGGCGTGCCCGTGATTTTGTGGATCTACCTGGTCGGCTTCGGCGTGCCCGGCGTCGGGCTCGAGCGGCCATTTAATAGTCCGCTGCTATGGGGCTCAGTTGCTCTCGGCATGACGTACAGCGCCTACGTCGCCGAAGTTTTTCGCGCCGGCATCGAGAGCGTGCATGAGAGCCAGCGCGCGGCCGCCCGCTCGCTCGGCCTTTCAAGTTGGCAAACGATGCGCCACGTAGTTTTGCCGCAGGCACTTAGACGTGTCGTGCCGCCGCTGATGAACGATCTCGTGAGCCTGCAAAAAGATGTCGCTCTCGTGAGCCTGATCGGGCCGATCGAGATTCTGCGCCAGGCCGGCATTGACAAGGCGAAGTTCGCCAACTTCACGCCATATGTTGGCGCGGCGATCATCTTCCTGCTCGTAACTATTCCCCTAACACGCACAACTGACTGGCTGCTTACCCGCGAGCGCGACCGCACGGGCGCTTCGAAGGTTCGGTAACGACATGACCGCCAAACTAAACATCTCCAACGTCTACAAATCGTTCGGGGCCAACAATGTACTCGCCGATGTCTCGCTGAAGATCAATGCGGGCGAGGTGGTCTCGTTCATCGGTGCGAGTGGCTCGGGTAAGACAACGTTGCTGCGCTGCATCAATTTGTTAGAGACGATCGACTCGGGCGCCATCCACCTCGACGATCTAGAGATCACCACGATCGGCCGCGACCCCAATCCGATTCGCCGCCGCATCGGCATCGTGTTTCAAAGTTTCAACCTGTTTCCGCACATGACTGTCGAGCGCAACATCACGCTCGCGCTAACTAAGGTGCTCGGCAAGTCGCCAGACGAGGCCCGTGCCGCCGCCGCGACGCTGCTAAATCGATTCGGGCTCGCCGATAAAACTTCCGCATACCCAGACCGCCTCTCGGGAGGACAGCAACAGCGAGTGGCGATCGCCCGCGCGCTGGCGTTGAACCCCGAGGTCTTGCTGCTCGACGAGATCACCTCGGCGCTCGACCCCGAGCTTGTCGGCGAGGTCCTTGATGTCGTGCGCGAACTCAAAGGCAGCGGAATCACATTGCTGCTGGCAACTCACGAGATGGGCTTCGCGCGCGAAATCAGCGACAGGGTTTGCTTTCTCGCCGACGGCACAGTCGCCGAACAGGGCGAACCAGAACAGATGTTCACTACGCCACGCGACCAACGCACACAACAATTTCTGCAACGCGTAATCAACGCCGGCCGCATGCGTGGCTAAGTGTTGCTCTAGCCTGCGCGGCTAGACATCTACGGGTTTGGCAGTACGTAGTCGGCGTACTTCTCGCGCAGAGTTTTCTTCGAGAACTTGCCCACGCTGGTTTTTGGCACCTCGTCAATAAACACCACATCGTCGGGTATCTGCCATTTCGCTAGCAACGGCCTGATGAATTCAATGACCTCATCTTTGGTCATCGTCTCGCCGGGGTTCAAGACAACGCACGCCAGTGGACGCTCAGACCACTTCGGGTGCGGCACGCCGACGACGGCGGCCTCCTTGATCTTCGGGTGCGACATCAACTCGTTTTCTATCTCTACCGACGAGATCCACTCGCCGCCAGACTTGATCAGGTCTTTGGTTCGGTCAACCAAGCGAATGCGGCCCTTGGAGTCGACGGTGGCGACGTCGCCCGTGCGCAGCCAGCCATCTGCGGTGAAGCTCTCGCCCGATCGGGCGTCGTTGTAATAGGTCGACGCAACCCAGTTGCCGGTGCACTGCAACTCGCCACTGGTCTCGCCGTCCCACGCCACGGGCGTAGTCGTGCCTGGCTCGACCACGCGCGCGTCAACACCGAACGCGATCTGGCCAACGGTCGTGCGCAGTTCGGCCTGTTCATCAATCGATAATTTCTGATCCTCCGCCGACAATGTGCACACCGCAGCGATCGGGCTCGTCTCGGTCATGCCCCACGCCTGCAAAATCGGCAGGCCGGTTTGCTTGCGGAAGCCCTCGCTCAGCGCCTTGGGCACAGCCGAACCGCCGCACGGAATCGCACGTAACGATGAGGTGTCGCGGTCTTTAAGCTCTGGCAGCACCGACATCCAAATAGTCGGCACGCCAGCGGCCACCGTAACTTTCTCTTCGACGATCAAGTTAGCGATCGCCTTGCCCGACAGATCTGGCCCCGGCAGCACGAGGCTCGCGCCCGACGCGACGGCGGCGTGGGCAAGGCCCCAGCTGTTGGCGTGAAACATCGGCACGACGGGCAAGATGATGTCGCTCTCGCGCGCACCGAGCGAATCGACCGTCATCGCGCCCATCGTGTGCAGGTAGGTCGAGCGATGGCTATAGACGACGCCCTTGGGGTTACCGGTGGTGCCGCTCGTGTAACACATGCTCGCCGCCAGGTTTTCGTCGGTGATCTTGAACTCGACGCCGGGCGTGCCCTTCATCAGCGCCTCGTAGTCGTGCATCTGCATGCCGGAGACCGAGTCTGGGATATCGCCCTTGCCGTCGTCCATCACGACCAGGTGTTTAACGGTTTTGAAGGTCGGTAGCAACGGTGCGAGCAACGCGAACAGCGAGCGGTCGACGAAGATGACCTCGTCTTGCGCGTGGTTGACGATGTAAGTCAGTTGCTCTGGAAACAACCGAATGTTCAGCGTGTGCGTGATGCGACCAGTGCACGGAGGCGCGAAGTACAACTCGAGGTGTCGCGCCGTGTTCCACGCGAATGTTGCCACTCGGCCATCAGAAGAGATGCCGAGCTTGTCAAGCACGCCGCCGAGTTGGCGAGTGCGCGCCGCCCACTCGCCGTATGTTGTGCGCTCGCGGCCGGTCGCTGTGGCAGTGATAATCGTCTTCTCGGGGTGATACTTCTCGGCTCGCTCAAATATGTGCACCAGCGTCAGCGGCGTCTCTTGCATTAATCCCTTCACTACAACCCCCATGATCGCGTTTGTCACAAAGTTAGCAACCGAAGTGTCGTGCCGAGAAGGCCGCGCATCAACTATGGTGCTTGACGTGCGCAAAGCGGTTCTGACGTTTACATCGCTGTTATTTGTGATCGGCACCATCGGCAGCAACATCGGGCCAGCCCTCATCGACGAGAGACCCCAGTTGGTGCTGCTGCTCAGTTCGCGCAACCGCAACCTGTTCGGGTCGGTGCCCTACATCGACCTGCTGCCATATCTGCTGATCGGCTTCTTACGGGTGCTCGTGGCCGGGGTCGCCCTGTATCTGGTGGGTCGCTGGTACGGGGCGCGTGCGCTCGGCTGGGTCGAGGGCAACATGGGCGAACTGCCCGCGATCTATCGCTGGATCGAAAAGGCCGTCGACAAGGCCGGCGCGGTAGCCCTCGTTTTAATGCCCGGCAGCAACATCGTTTGTTTGCTGCTCGGTCACAGACGCATGCCACCAAAACGGTTCGTGCCCTTGCTGATGCTGGGCATTGCCATCAAACTCGCCGTCTTGTGGCAGGGCGGCAAATTCTTCGAATCGCAGATCAGATCATTCCTTGGCTACATCGAGCAGTACCAGTGGCGCGTGGTGGCTGCGCTATTTGTGATTTCAATGCTGCAGTCGGTGCGCCGCGGCCGGCCAAAACCAGAATTGACAAAACCTCAATAAGAGACCGCAGTATTGCGAACTAGCAATCGGTGTGGCAGTCTTATCCGCCAGAGTAAAACCATTTGATAGCGATTCAGGAGACAGCCATGGCCGCAAAGAAGACGACGCCTAAGAAGAAGACAGCGAAGAAGACGAAAGTCGCCGCGAAGAAAAAAATCACGAAGAAAGTCACGAAAAAAGTCTCGGCAAACCACGGCTCCAAGGTGACCCTCCGCGGCGGTCCGGTTTCGACGAGCGGCAGACTGCCAGCCAAGGGCGCGCAAACGCCAGCATTCACGTTGACCACTGGCGCGTTGCAGGACATCTCGAACAAAGACTTGCTCGGCAAGCGCGTGATCTTGAACATCTTCCCAAGCATCGACACGCCAACTTGCGCCACAAGTACGCGTACGTTTAACGAACTGGCATCGGCGCTTAACAACACTGACGTCTACTGCGTCTCGGCAGACCTGCCGTTCGCGCAAGGCCGCTTCTGCGGCGTCGAGGGTTTGGCGAACGTCAAGACGGCCTCGTCGTTCAGGTCTAACTTCGGTAAAGCACTCGGCGTAACGATTCTAGATGGCGTGCTCAAGGGCGTGCTCGCCCGTGCCGTTGTCGTGCTCGACGAGAAGGGCAAGGTTCTGCACAGCGAACTCGTTAGCGAAATTGCCAACGAGCCAAACTACGACGCGGCGATCAACTCGCTCAAGTAATTAATCTCGCAGGTGTGCGGTTTCGTTAAGAGTCATTAGCGACCGCACGCCACTCCGCGAGGCTGATACGCGGTGGATCGAGGTGTAGTTGGGGTAGAAAAAACCGCGCTGCGTCTGCACTCCCAAAATGTGCGCGAGGTACAGGTTGATGACCCCGCCATGGCAGACGACCGCGACGCTCGCTGAAGAGTTCTGTTCGACGATCTTCTCGAACGCGCCAACGACACGATCTCTAAACTGCTCCTGAGTCTCGTCGATCGAATCCCAGACGCCGTCAATTAATTTCTGCCAGCGCGGGTCGTTGGTGGCCTGCAACTCCTCCATCGGGATGTATTCATTCGATGTGCGATCAAACTCGGCGACATCGTCAACAACAACTGGGGTTACGCCGAGCCGCCGAGCCAGCGGAGCCGCCGTCTGCACTGCCCGCTTGAGCGGACTCACATAGATCGCGGCGATGCTTTCGCTCGCCAAATATTGTGCGAGGCGCTCTGCCTGCTGATAACCCTCGGCCGAAAGTCCTGGGTCTGCCGGGCCTTCAATCACCTCGCGGCGCACGGGCAGGGCGTGACGAATCAACAACAGTTCCATCTATGTCGGGGCTTTCTGTGAAACGAACTACACGAGTTCGGCGAGATTCAATTCTGTCACAGCGCGCACGAAACGCTCATTCATGCTCTCGACTAGGCGATGCTGGCGCGGGTCTGCAAGATCCATTCCGCGACTGGCGACGATCGGATACACCAAGCAAAACAGCGCCGATGTGCGGTAGTGCTGCCATAGGGCGTCGCGATTGATGAGCGCGGCCGGCGCGCCATAACGCAGCAGGCCGTCTAGCCACAGATCGAACAGTTCGGCCTCGTACTTGCTGGCCACATTTTCGCTCAGGCTCTGGGTTACGAAATACGCCAGGTCGTAGGCGCCGCTGCCCGAGCCAATCAGTTGAAAGTCGAGCACCGCCAGTTCATCGGCGCTCGTGAACAACATGTTGTCGGCGCGAAAATCGCCGTGACACAAAGTATTGGGCCCAACGACGAGTGATTGCAGCAAGCGAGGCAGTGCGGCAGTCCACTTCGGGCCAACTTGCATAATCGCCTGCGGCACAGTCATCTGCGTGGTGACCTTCTCCCAACCTTCCCCAAACACCATCGGCAAAATTGCGGGATAAATCGGGTCACCCAAACTCACCGTCGTGCCGGCCTCTGCCAGCGCGTCGCCCTTGCCCCACCACTTGGCGTGAAAATGCGCGAGGCCGTCGACCGCGACGCGCGCGTCTTCGATGGTCATGCCGATGTTCTGATCGACGATGCGCATTTTGCCAAGATCTTCGATCACAATCGCGAACTGGCTCGTCTCTTTGTTGACGTCGCCGTAATACGAAGCCGGAACTTTGAACGGGCAGTCGCGTGCCAGAGTCTTAAAGAACTCGACCTCGCGAATGTACATGCGCAAAATGCTCGAAGTGAACACCGCGGCCTCGTCGAGCGCTGGCAATTTCACAACTACGCTCGCCGGGCAGTTGTTGCCCTCAAGTTTGATTCGGTAAACCGCGCTCGATACGCCGATGCCGACGCCGATCTGTTCAATAGAGATCGACTTGATATCGAAGCCGGTCGCCTCAGCTAGCCATTGCGCATTGACGTCGGCAATCGATTCTGGAATATTTACGGTCATTTCGCACCCCCAGTATGTGCGCTAACACTAACGCAGCGCACCAACTAAGCACCAAAAGTGAAGAGTTACGGCTAGATGCCGAGCAGCGAATCTAAGCCGAGCGTCAAGCCCCTGTGCTCGGAAATTTTGTTGCACGCCAGCACGACGCCGGGCATGAAACTCCCACGGTCGGTGGTGTCGTGACGAATCGTCAGCGTCTGCCCCTGCGTACCCAAGATGACCTCTTGATTGGCCACAGCCCCGCGCATGCGCACGGCATGGATCGGGATGCCGCCAGCGCCCTTGGCCCCGCGAGCACCAGCAATCGCCTCGTGTTTGGTCGGGTCTTGCGCCCATTGGTTACTCGCCGCGGCCATACGTTGTGCGGTGGTGATGGCCGTGCCAGATGGCGAGTCGGCCTTGCCATCGTGATGAATCTCGATGATCTCGGCTGTGTCAAAAAACGGTGCGGCGATTTCGGCGAAGCGCATCATCAACACCGCGCCGATTGCAAAGTTGGCCGCGATTAGGCAGTTGCTAGAACTAAACGCGAGGCGAAAGTTAGCGATGTCTTCGTCGGTGAAACCGGTCGTGCCGACAACGGCGTGAATATTGTGCATCGCCAGCCACGGCAAACTGACGCGCGAGGCAGAGGCGACGGTGAAGTCGACTGCGACTTCGACGTTGGCATCGGCGAGCGCCCGCAATTCGCGGGCGACTGTTAGACCGTGCACGGTTGACCCTGGCGCACCAGGATCAACCACTGCAACTAGTTCTAAATGAGGATCGTTGGCAACGGCAGCACACACCGTTGCCCCCATTCGCCCAGCGCTTCCGATGACTCCGACACGCACCATGACGATGAGACTAGGCGAATAGCGAAACGGTTGTTAGCCGTTTTGCTGTTCGCTATTGAACTCGTCCTCGAAACTGACCGACTTGACGTCGCTTGGCGCAGCAGCACCGCGGTTTGGCTCACGACGAGCCCCGCCACGACTATCGCCACGACCACCACGATCATTACCGCGACTATCGCCACGACCGCCACGATCATTACCGCGACTATCACCACGGCTATCACCACGACCAGCACGATCGCCGCCGCTGCGCTCGCGCGGAGCGCGGTCACGAGGGGCGCGATCGCCGCCACCAGATTCGCCGCCTTCTGCGCTGCCGGTGATTGGCTGACCATCTGGGCCCAACAGGCTCAGACTGACCTTGCCGCGGTCGTCGATGTCGTCGACACGAACCTGCACCTCGTCGCCGAGGTTGAGCACGTCTTCAACCCTGGCGATGCGCTTGCCGCCGCCAAGTTTGGAGATGTGGATCAGGCCGTCGCGACCAGGCAAGATGTTGATGAACGCACCGAATTGGGCGATGTTCACAACGCGTCCAGAATATGTCGCGCCAAGTTCTGCTGTTGGCGGATCAACGATTGCCAAGATTCTCGCGCGGGCATCTTCTACCTTGGCGTTGTCTGGCGAACCGATGGTGATGATTCCGGTTGCTCCGTCGTCAGAGACGTTGATCTCTGCGCCGGTCTCTTGCTGAATGGTGTTGATGACCTTGCCCTTTGGTCCGATGACTTCGCCGACCTTGTCTAGAGGAATTGTGAAGGTCACGATCTTCGGCGCACTCTCGGCGACCGTTGCTCGTGGCGCGGCGATTGCCGCGTTCATCACGCCGAGAATCTTCAAGCGCGCATCTTTGGCCTGCGCCAGTGCGGCGGCCAAAACTTCGCTTGGGATTCCTTCGATTTTGGTGTCGAGTTGCAACGCGGTTACTGCGTCTGCAGTGCCAGCAACTTTGAAGTCCATGTCGCCGAATGCATCTTCTGCACCGAGGATGTCGGTAAGCGCGAGGTATTTGCCCTGGTCGTAGATCAGACCCATTGCAATACCGGCAACTGGCGCCACGATTGGCACGCCCGCATCCATCAACGAAAGACTCGACGCGCACACCGCAGCCATCGAGGTGCTGCCGTTAGACGACAACACTTCGCTGACGAGACGCAGCGTGTAGGCAAAGTCTTCCTGACTTGGAACGACTGGGAACAGGGCGCGCTCGGCGAGTGCACCGTGGCCGATTTCGCGGCGCTTTGGCGAACCAACGCGACCCGTTTCGCCGTTAGCCCATGGGGCCATGTTGTAGTCGTGCATGTAACGCTTCGATGTCTCAGGGGTGATCGAGTCGATCATCTGGTTCATCTTTGGCATCGCCATCGTCAACACGTTGAGAACTTGCGTCTCGCCGCGTTGGAACAAGCCCGTGCCGTGCGCGGTTGGGAACAAGCCCACCTCTGCCGAAACTGGGCGCAGGTCTGCAGGGCCACGGCCGTCGATACGGATACCGTCTTCGACAACACGCTTGCGCACCAACTTCTTGGTAAGCGAGCGAACTGCTTCTTTGATCTGCTTCTCTTGACCGGCAAACGCGCCTGGCGCCGTTGACGAACCAGCAAGTTCGGCAACTGTTGCCGAAGTAACTTCGTCGATCGCGGCGTTGCGCTCGCTCTTCAGCGAGATCTTGATCGCTGGCTGCAGTTTGGCGGTAGCCGACTTCTCGACTGCCGTCCACAATTCATCGCTGTAGTCAAGAACCGGTGTGTACTTGAGTGGCTCGATGGCACCGCGAGTGGCAATCACGCTGGCGACCAATTGGCGCTGCAACTTGATCGACTCTTTGATGTACTTCTTCGAGACCTCGAGGCCTTCGGCGATTACTTCTTCGGTCACCTTCGGTGCGCCGTTGGCGTAATAGGTAAAGCTCTTCTCGGTTCCGCCCGCCTCGACCATCATGATCGCGACTTCGCCGTTGCTGAGTTCGCGGCCTGCGACCACTAACTCAAACGTTGACTCTGTACCTTCGGTGAATGTTGGGTGAGCAATCCACGCGCCGTCTTGGCCGTAAGCCAGACGCACTGCGCCGATTGGGCCGTCGAACGGAATGCCGCTGATCATGAACGAGGCCGAGGCCGCGTTGATCGCCAACACGTCGTGCGGGTTGCTCTGGTCGGCACCGATGACAGTGATGACTACTTGCGTCTCGTTGCGGTATCCATCAGGAAATGCTGGGCGCAATGGGCGGTCTGTGAGTCGACAGGTAAGAATCGCGTGCTGGCTTGGACGGCCTTCACGACGGAAAAACGAGCCAGGAATTTTGCCTGCCGCGTAAGCACGTTCTTCGACGTCAACTGTCAACGGGAAGAAGTCGATACCGTCGCGCACGCCCTTGGCCGCGTTAGCGGTGGCGAGCACTGTGGTCTTGCCGATACGGGCAATTACTGCGCCTTGCGACTGCAAAGCAAACTTGCCTGTCTCGAATGTGAGTGTTTTCTCGGTGCCGCTAATTGGCCCCGAGACTGAAATGGCATCAGCCATGATTGTGTCCTTTCGTCTCTGCCGCGTTTACGAACGCGAAGGCAGAGTTAGAGGGCAACTAGTCGATTCCCAGTCGACAACCTCGCAACCCATGGCACTTGGCCGGGCTGCGAAATCAGAGACTGACAACCGAAACTATGTTGCCCGTTATGTGGTTTTCGTGACGCGTGTCTTAACGACGAGTGTCTTAACGGCGCAGGCCGAGTGTCTCGAGAAGTTTTCTGTACTTCTCAATGTCACGGTCTTTGACGTAGTCAAGCATCCGACGGCGACGTCCAACCATCATTAATAGCCCTCTGCGACTGTGGTGATCTTTTCCATGAGTCTTGAAGTGCTCAGTGAGGCTGTTGATACGTTCTGTCAGGAGCGCGATTTGCACTTCTGGTGAGCCGGTATCAGTGGCGTGCTGGCGATGCTTGGACATTGTGTCCTGTTTTGACGCGATCGTCACGATATTGCCTTTCGTTGTCTCGCAAAATTGCGAGGCTCTTAGGTCGCCCTGGCCGGATTGCCAGTGGCATCACACCAGAGCCGAAGCCCCAATGGACACAATCAATCTACCGTGACAGGCGCCAAACCCACCCTGGGCACTCGGGCTGTGCTCTGGCCCAGATATCTGGGCCGATATCTGGGCCTAATTATCCAGCGCCATATAAGTAGTGTGAATTGCTGTGTTCACAGGAATCGTAGAGGAATGCGGCCGGGTTTACGCCCGCTCTGGCAACACGCTGCAGATTGCCGCCACCACCGTCTTGGAAGGATCGGCAATCGGCGCTTCGATAGCCGTGAATGGATGTTGCCTCACCGTTGTCGCCACCGGTTCTGACAACGGCACTACCTGGTGGCAGGCCGACGTCAGCGACGAAACCTACTCGTGCACAAACCTCGGCGCTCTCAAAGTTGGCCATCTAGTCAACCTCGAGCGACCGATGGCTCTTGGCGATCGGCTCGGCGGACACATAGTGCTCGGTCATGTTGACGCTGTCGGTCACGTTGTGTCGGCGGCGCCAGATTTAGTGGTGCGCCTGCCGCGCAAGTTGATGCACCTGATCGTCGAGAAGGGTTCGGTCACGGTCGACGGTATTTCGCTGACAGCGTTCGATCTCACGGCCGATACGTTTCGCGTCGCGGTGATCCCCCACACTTGCACGGTCACGACTCTCGGCGTGCGACGCGCAGGCGACGCCGTGAACATCGAGATGGATGTGCTCGCCAAACATGTCGAACAGTTGATGGCGCCGCGACTCGATCGCGCCAAACGTTGGTGGCGTAAATAATCATGGCGCGCGATCTCGGCGAGTTGCGTAATCAAATCGATCAGATCGACGCGGCGATTTTGGCGTTGCTCGCGCAGCGGCTCGATGTCTGTCGCGAAGTTGCGACCGTCAAGGCCGACACTGCGGCGACGGTAATTCAGCCGGCTCGCGTGCGCGAGGTTTTGACGAGTCGCAGGCAATGGGCGATCAACGATCGCGTTGACCCAGATTTCGCCGAGCAACTGTTCCGTATTATTTTGGCCGAGACCCATCGCATCGAAGTGGCCGACACGTTGGCGAACGTTGCACCGTCAAAACAGGCCGACACGTTGCGCTCGGCGCTCGACACTGTGGCGTGCCGCATCGATCACGTGGTGGTCGCTGTCGCCGATCTGCCTGGCGCAAAGAAATTTTTATCTAACCTCGGCTTCGAGGTGCAGCCAACCGACGACAACGCGATTGTCACTGCCGACGCTGGCGGAGTGACGGTGGTGCTGGTCGGGCCGGACAATGACCCCGCCGTGCAGGCGCACCTGGCCGCGCACGGTTCCGGCGTGCAACACATCGCGATCGAGGTGCTCAACGCTGGATTCGTGCAAGAAGCCTTATCAGATGCTGGCGTGCCGCTGTTGACAGATGTGATCGTCGACGCCGACGGCCACGAGCAGGTCTTCACCGTGCTCGACCCTGCCACGGGCGTACAGCTCGGATTCATCAGCCGTACTGGTCATCGCGTGCCAATTAGTGGACACAACGTGCGTACGCTGTTTCGCGCGCTGGGGGCGAACTAAGTCGCGATCGCGGGCAACCCTGCGACACCCCCTATATATAGTCGGTTCAGTTCTTGACCCCAACCTGAATTCTGTTCTCGCGGCCGGCGCGTTTGTCGACGCCGTCGCAACTTGGGGTATTGATGAGCGCAGTGCAAGAAATTTCCGAGATCATCACGCGGCTTGAGTCGTCTGATGTCTCTGACTACGACGAACAGGCGATTCGCGCCGCGCTAGGCCAAATCGCCACGGTGCAGACTTGGGTCGACCGGCGCAAGATCGCGCTTACCCACAGGCTCTCGCAGTTAGCGGCTAAGTCATCCAGCATTAATGCTCAACATGTATTGGCGACGGCGGGCAACATCTCGCGCTTCGAGGCCTACCGCGAGGTGCAACGCGCCTCGACACTAGAGCACTTCCCCGAACTCGCCAAGGTCTTCACGGCGGGGCGCATCTCGACAGCACACCTAGACGTGATGTCGCGTACTTTGCAACAACTCGATCCACTCGAATCAGCGCAACTCACCAAGCGCGGCGAGTGGCTCAACAACATCGCCACGCACACCACGCCAGATAATTTCGCGCGCGCCATCAAGCACGAGGTGGCCCGCATTCACAACGACGGCGGGTCAATTAAGTTGAAGCGCCAATGCCGCGATGCTTCGTTGCGCCACTGGGTCGACCGCGACTCGGGCATGGTTCACCTGCACGGCAAACTCGACCCCGAGACAGGCTTGCGCGTGATCGGGCGCATCGAGCAGGGCGCCGAGCAGTTATTTCATGGCGCGCTCCCAGAAAACTGCCCGACCGACGAACGCAAGCAGGGTCATCTGGCTGCGCTCGCCCTCGTGGCGCTCGTCGACGGCAGCGGTTTGGCTGACGCCGGGTTAGGCAACACAGGGTTTGGCAACACCGGGTTTGGCAGCACCGAGACACTCTCGTCACATCATTCCCGCGCCGAAGTCTCGGTCGTAATCGACTACCAAACTCTCGTCGGCGGCCTGCACGATCATTCGGTGATGCACACAGGTTTCAACACCGAGTTGCCGCTCGAAACTATCCGACGCATGGCCTGCGAGGCCCAGATAATCCCTGTCGTATTGGGCAGCAACGGCGTGGTGCTCGACGTCGGACGAGGGTCACGCCTGGCCTCGCGACATCAACGGCTGGCGCTCGAGGCGATGTACTCACATTGTGCGATACCCGATTGCCATGTCTCTGTTAATCGCTGCCAGCCGCACCACATTCGGTATTGGCGCAACGGCGGCCCTACCGACATGAACAACCTGGTGCCGTTGTGCTCTACGCATCATCGCAATGTGCACGAAGATCGTTGGGCTCTCGAGCTTGACCCACCGACGCGCGAGCTAACAGTCGCATATCCCGATGGCGGCACCGCGAGTTCGCTGCCCCACCGCGTTCGCCCCGAAACCTACAGCCAATGATTAGTATGACAAATCGTGATACATTTAACGACATGGCCGAAGCCCTATCTTTCCGACTCGACCTCCCATCCAAACGGGCGTTGCGCAAGTTGCAGGCCACCGGCATGAGCCAGTCAGATGCAATTCGGTACGCGCTAGTTGAGTCGGCCGCAGCGCTAGCCAACCCACAGCGACTCGCCGCCGAGATCGCCGCCCTTGAGGCAGACCCGCTCGACCGAGAAGAGATGCAGCGTGTTGCCCAATTGATGGAGTCATTGCGTGACTGACATAACCTGTGAGTTTTATCGATCATGAATCGCGGCGACATCTTTGCCATCACTATCCATAAAGGTACGAAGAACGAGCAACACGGCCCTCGCTTTGCTGTCATCTTGCAATCTGACGCACTGCTGCCCAGATCGGTTGTCTTGGTTGCACCTACTTCAAAAAGTGCTCGACCAGCATCAATTCGCCCAGAGATTACGGTGCAGAAGCAAACTACTCGTGTTTTACTCGAACAGATGAGTGCCATTTCGATTGAGCGGCTTGGCAAGCGCATCGGTCGCGTCAACGTCGATGAACAATGGTCAATTGATGACGCCATCGTTGCGGTTCTGGGCCTCAATTAAACCCAATTTGGGCTAAACCCCCAAGTCCCCAAACGTGGGGTGGCGCATCTGACCCGCTACGGTGGTGAGGCGCGGCGATAACGGCAGAGCCACCATCCCTTTCATCAATACTCGGTGGTCAATGTTGGTCGGGTACTGGCAATCTGAAAACACCTCGAAACCCCGGGAGGGTCCGATGTCTTTGCGCCAGCACGAAGTTACTGTAGCAATCGAACAGATGCCGCTTGAACAGTTGATGTTCGAGGCGCGCCAGATTCGCGATCGCGCACATGGCACGCGGGTCACGTATTCGCCGAAGGTTTTCATCCCGCTAACAATGCTGTGCCGCGACAAGTGCGGGTATTGCACATTCGCCCAGCCGCCAGCGCGACTCGAGAACCCTTACCTCTCTGCCGACCAGGTTTTGAATATCGCGATGCAGGGTGCGCGCGCCGGTTGCCACGAAGCGCTGTTCACGCTCGGCGAGCGCCCCGAGTTGCGTTACGAAGTGGCGCGCGAGTGGCTAAGCACCAATGGTTTCGACAGCACCGTGCATTACCTGCACGACATGGCCGAGTTGGTGTTGCGCGAGACGGGCCTGCTACCCCACGCCAATGCCGGCGCTTTGTACCGCGACGAGTTAGCGATGTTGCGCGCGGTGTCGCCGTCGCAGGGCATGATGCTCGAGTCGTTGCGCGATGACCTCGACTGCCACCGCGGCGCTCCCGACAAAGAGCCACAACGCCGTCTCGACACGCTGCGTTTCGCGGGCGAACTGAAGATCCCGTTCACGACGGGCATTCTCGTCGGTATCGGCGAGACTCGCCAAGATCGCATTGTCGCGCTCGAAGCGATCGCCGCGGCGCACGCCGAGTTCGGTCACGTGCAAGAAGTGATCGTGCAAAATTTTTTACCCAAGCCGCTGACGACCATGCAACACGCCAAGGCTTGCCCACAAGACGAATACCTGTGGTCGATCGCCGTGGCGCGGTTGATCTTGCCGCCAGAGATTCACCTGCAGGCCCCGCCAAACCTGAGCGACGACTTCGGAATGCTGCTCGACGCCGGCATCGACGACTGGGGTGGCGTCTCGCCGATCACCGCCGACCATGTCAACCCCGAGCGCCCGTGGCCCCTGCTCGACAAGTTGCGCGAAGTCACCGAGGCGCGCGGCATGGCGCTCGCGCCGCGACTGACCATCTATCCAGAGTTCGTACACGCACCCGCAATGTGGCTCGACGACTCTTTGCACTTTGCCGTGATGGATCGTTGCGACGCCGAGGGCCTCGGCCGCGACGATCCTGGCCAGGTGTGGCCCGAGAAAGTAGCTGCGAAAGATATCGTCTTGGATGGAGCAGAGGTTGTGCTGGTCGGTCATCGCTCGACGCAGTGGTATTCGGGCGCCAACCAGGCGCCGCCGATTTTGATCCCCGCTGAGTACGCGCTGGCCAGCGGGTCGGCCAGCAACACGGCCAGCAACACGGCCAGCAACACGGCCAGCAACACAACTAGTCGCATCAGCGAAATCATTCGCGGTCATGAACTCGGCCAAGAGGTTGGCCACGACGAGATCGTGGCCCTGTTTCACGCCCGCGGGCCAGAGGTTTTGCAAGTTGCGCAGTACGCCGACGAGTTGCGCAGGCAAGTAGTCGGCGAAAACGTGACGTGGGTGCACAACCGCAACATCAACTACACCAATGTCTGCACCTTTAAGTGTAGGTTCTGCGGGTTCTCGAAGGGGCCGATGAGCCTCAACCTGCGCGGCACTCCATATCTGCTGACGCTCGACGACATCGCTGGTCGCGCCAAAGAAGCCTGGGACATGGGCGCAACCGAGGTCACACTGCAGGGTGGCATTCATCCAAACTTTGACGGCAACTACTACATCGACGTCGCGCACGCCGTTAAAGAAGCCGCTCCCAACATCCACATTCACGGTTTCACCGCTCTCGAGGTCACAGAAGGCGCGCGTCGCCTCGGCGAAAACCTCGAGACGTATTTAATTCGTTTGCGCGAGGCCGGTCTCGCATCGTTGCCGGGTACCGCCGCCGAGATTTTAGACGACGACATTCGCGCAATCCTCTGCCCCGACAAGATCAACACCGAACAGTGGCTCGAATGCCACCGCGTTGCGCACAAGGTTGGCCTACCATCCAACATCACAATCATGTTCGGCTCGGTCGAACACCCGGACTCGTGGGCCAAGCACATCGTGCGTACACGCGACTTACAAAAAGAGACGGGCGGCTTCACCGAGTTCGTTGGTCTGCCGTTCGTACACATGGCGTCGCCGATCTACCTGCAACGCAAGGCGCGCCGCGGGCCGACGTTCCGCGAGACTTTGTTAATGCACGCCATCGCGCGCATCGCTTACCACGGTCTGATCGACAACATTCAAATCTCGTGGACAAAGGTCGGCAAGTTGGGCGCCGTCCAAATGCTACGCAGTGGCTGCAATGACCTGGGCGGCACCTTGATGGATGAAAATATTTCGCGCGCGTCAGGGGCCAGCCACGGTCAGGGCATGACCGAGCAAACGTTTCGCGAGTTCGTAGAACCGCTCGGGCGCACACTTCGGCAACGCTCAACTTCGTACGGGGAGCCAGCAATCGCGCGCTGACTACCTGACGCGCTGATTACTGGACGCCCATGGCCTGACGAGCGTTGGCCACGTCTTCTTTTAACTGAGCCTTGATCGCCTCTATGCCATCAAACTTGCGCTCACTGCGCAAGAAATGCTCGAACGTCACGCTCAACCTTTGACCGTAGAGGTCGCCCGAAAAATCGAGTAGGTGAACTTCGAGTATCGAGTGCTCGGCGTGTTCAAAAAATGTTGGGCGACGGCCGAGGTTGATAGCGCACGCGTGCGTTGAGCCATCGGCACAGACGCAGGAACCCGCGTAAACGCCGTCGCTCGGCAGACACATTACGGTTGGTACTTCGACGTTGGCGGTGGGAAACCCTATTGCTGTGCCCCGTCTGTCACCGTGACCGACGATGCCGCGAACCTCAAATGGGCGGCCCAATAAATGTGCGGCGACCTCAACTTGGCCGCCCGCAAGCGCACGGCGAATAGCGGTGCTACTCACCGGTTCGGCGACGCCGTCTGGTCGCGCGATCAAGCGAATCGGCTCGACGGCAAAATCGTATTGCAGCCCGAGTTCGCGCAACATCGCGACGTTGCCCTTGCGTTTGTGGCCGAAATGAAAGTCTTCCCCCACTACAACTAGCTGCACGTGCAACCCATCGACCAATACTCTGCGCACGAAATCGGCCGGGTCTTCGAGCGCCTGGGCCTCGTCGAACGCGACGATGAATGTGGCGTCGACACCCGTCGCGGCGAGCAACTCGAGTTTCTGATCAACATCTAGGAGCAACTTAGGCGCAGACTCTGGGCGCACAACTGCGGCGGGGTGTTTATCGAAGGTGACGACCACGCTGTTGCAGCCCAGGCGTTGCGCCGACTCGCGCACCTGGGCGATGACTGCCTGATGACCCCGATGCACGCCGTCATACGCACCGATGGTCACGACAGAGCGGGGTTTTTCTAGCGCGGCGCCATGCCCAGCCAACAGTTCTCGCAAAATTCGCATCTGTTTCACGCTATCGCTTCGGCTAAAACGACGACTGGTTTTGCCTGCCCGTCACCGAATGGTTCGTACACCGCGAGCAGCAATCCGTGTTCGTCGCTAAGAGCCCACGGTGCAACGCCAGCCCACGCGCTCAACACGCGACCGTGCCGCACCATCGACGCGGTCGCATCGTCAACAACAACAGACGTTAAATTTCGCACGGCGGTGATCGCCGGCAACAGTTGCGCCTCAAGCGGCGGTCGCGCTTGTGACAGATCGAACTCGCCCACCGCCACGCGGCGCAGGTTGCGCAGGTGAGCGCCGCCGCCAAGTAACGCGCCAAGGTCTGCCGCCAGTGTCCGCACATATGTTCCGGCCGAGCAATGCACGCGAATCGCCAAGACCAACGAGTCGGGCGTTGATTCAACTTCGAATTCGTACACAGTCACCGGCCGCGGTTGGCGCTCTACCTCTATCCCCCGACGCGCGAGTTCGTGCAAGCGCACCCCGTCGACTTTGAGGGCCGAAACCATCGGCGGTGTTTGCATAATCGGGCCGGTCAGTTGAGCGGCGGCATCGCGCGCGGCCTCCAGAGTTACGCCGCTCATGTCAAAAGTTGCGGTTACGACCCCGGCCGAGTCGAGCGTATTGGTGGTCGAGCCGAGCACAACTTCACCCTCGTAGGTTTTGTCGAGGCCACTCAAAAATTGCATCAGGCGCGTGACGTAACCCACTCCGACCAGCAAGATTCCCGTCGCGTCGGGGTCGAGCGTGCCGGCGTGACCGATGCGTTTTTCGCCGAGGTGCTTGCGCAACTGGCTGACAACGTCGTGGCTAGTTACGCCCGCAGGTTTATCAATTATCGCCAGCCCGTGAACTGTCGGTGGTCGGCGTTTGGCCACGCTCGTGTCGCCTTTGTAAGTTATTCGGCGACGTCGTCGTGATTGCGGGTACGCATCGGGTCATTACGCAAGATCTCGTCGATTCGCGCGGCGGCCCGTAGTGCGTTGTCGGGGCGAAACTCTAATATCGGCGTGCGCTTAGAATGCACCTGCTCGGCAATCGCCAACTGCAGGCGCTTGCGGTGTTCGCGAAGGGCCTGGATTATCTGCTCGTCGCCCTCTGGCCCCTGTAGCGAGTCGTAATAAACGATGCCGCGATTCATCTCGGCATCCACGTCGATTGACGTCACTGTGACGAGGTTCAAGCGTTCGTCGTCGATTCGCACTAGTTCTTCGGCCACCACATGACGAACCGTCTCGCTGACGCGAGCCGCACGGGGGTAACTGTGCTTGCGCGTGTTAGTCGTTCGCGAAGTAGAGCGGCGCGGTTGTCGAGGCATTGAGGTCCTAATCGTTATTTGTCCTCTACGATAGTTGCGTTATGTCCGATCCGCGATCAAAGATCCCCCAATTTCGCTACAACTCGGCACTCGCCAACGCCATCGAGTCGCGCTGGCAGGATTTTTGGGACGCTCAGCGCACGTTTGAGGCACCCAACACCGCCGGGCCGCTCGCCGAACCAGCCAAGGCCGCCGGCCGCGAGAAACTTTTCGTGCTCGACATGTTCCCGTATCCGTCGGGCGCGGGCCTGCACGTTGGTCACCCGCTCGGCTACATCGCCACCGATGTTTTTGCTCGCTACAAGAGGATGACCGGTTTCAATGTTTTGCACGCGCTCGGTTACGACAGCTTCGGCCTGCCAGCCGAGCAGCACGCAATCGCCACCGGCATTCACCCGCGCGTCAACACCGAGTCGAACATCACCAACATGCGACGCCAGTTGCGCCGCCTCGGTCTGGGTCACGACCCGCGGCGAAGTATCAGCACGACCGACGAAAAATATTACCGCTGGACGCAATGGATCTTTTTACAGATTTTTAACTCGTGGTACGACGAGCAACAAAATCGGGCCAGGCCGATCAGCGAACTAGTCGGCGAGTTCGAATCGGGCAAGCGCGAAACCGGACGCGGCGAGTGGGCTCTACTTTCTAAAGTCGAGCGCCAAGAATTGCTCAGCACTTACCGCCTCGTTTACCTCTCCGACGCGCCTGTTAATTGGTGCCCCGGTCTCGGCACGATCTTGGCCAATGAAGAGGTCACCGCCGAGGGTCGCAGCGACATCGGCAACTATCCCGTGTTCAAACGCAACATGCGCCAATGGACAATGCGGATCACCAAATATGCCGACCGCTTACTAAACGATCTTGATCGACTCGACTGGCCAGAGCCGATCAAAATCATGCAGCGCAACTGGATCGGTCGCAGTGTCGGCGCACACGTCAAGTTCGCGACTGATTGCGGCGATCTAACGGTGTTCACCACGCGCCCAGACACTTTATTTGGCGCGACGTTCATGGTGCTCTCGCCAGAACACGAACTGGTTAGTCCGCTCACGACGCCAAAGCAAAGCGACGCCGTCGAGAAATACCGCGCCGAGGCTTCCGCCACGCAGGACGCCGAGCGCCAAGACGAGACCCGGGCCAAGACCGGGGTCTTCACCGGTGCTTTCGCGACCAACCCGATGACGGGCGCGCAAATACCTGTGTGGATTGCCGATTACGTATTGATGGGCTACGGCACGGGCGCAATCATGGCCGTGCCGTCTGGCGACCAACGCGACTTTGACTTCGCCCGCAAGTACGACCTGCCGATCGTTGCCACGCAGATGCCCACAGCCGAGTGGTTCGCGCAACACGGCATCGCAGCAGCAACTTCGTGCGACTCATGGCTGTCGGCGTATATCGGTGAAGGCACTTATATCAATTCGAGCAACGACACTCTCACGCTCAACGGCGCGCGCACAATGGCCGAGGCCACGACCATGACCAATTCGTGGCTCGAGCAACACGGCCACGGCAACAGCGCGGTCACTTACAGATTGCGCGACTGGCTGTTCTCGCGCCAACGCTATTGGGGCGAGCCCTTCCCGATCGTTTACGACGAAGACGATCAGCCGATCGCCGTGCCCGCCAATTTATTGCCCGTGAAGTTGCCAGAACTCGCCGACTTCAAACCGCAATCACTCGACCCCAACGACGACGCCTCTGATCCGATACCGCCGCTCGCTCGGGTGAATGAGTGGGTGCATGTCGATCTGGATTTAGGCGACGGCATGCGCAAATACCGTCGCGAGGTCAATGTCATGCCGCAGTGGGCGGGCTCGTGTTGGTATGAGTTGCGCTACCTCGACCCAACCAACGACGCGGCGTTCGTTGACAAGGATGTTGAGCGTTACTGGATGGGGCCGAAGCACGACGGTCACACCGGCGGCGTCGACCTGTACGTCGGTGGCGTCGAACACGCCGTGTTGCACTTGCTGTACAGCCGCTTTTGGCACAAAGTGTTGTTCGATCTCGGCCACGTCAGCAGCGAAGAACCGTTTCATCGCCTGTTTAATCAGGGATACATTCAGGCCTTTGCTTACCGCGACGCCCGCGGCCAGACCGTGCCCGCAACAGAAGTCATCGCAGTTGGCAACGGCTACGAGTTTGAGGGCGAGAGCGTCACGCGCGAGTACGGCAAGATGGGCAAGAGCCTCAAGAACATCGTCACGCCTGACGAAATGTACGACGAGTTCGGCGCCGACACGTTTCGTCTCTACGAAATGTCGACGGGCCCACTCGAGGCGAGTCGCCCGTGGAACACCCGCGACGTCGTCGGCATGCAAAGGTTTTTACAGCGCGTCTGGCGCAACTTGGTAGACGAAGACAGCAACGAACTGCACGTCAGCGACGAGGCCGCGCCGATCGAGTTGCGCCGCGAACTACACCGCGCCATTCACGGCGTCGGTGCCGACATGCAACACCTGCGCTTCAACACCGCAATCGCCAAGCTGATCGAACTGAACAACGCCGTCACGCAACACGTCAACGCATCAGGCTCGACGCCGCGAGAAATCGCGACGGGCCTCGTGCAGATGCTCTCGCCGCTGTGCCCGCACATGGCCGAAGAGTTGTGGTCGCGCCTGGGCAACTCCGGATCGATCACCTATGTCGGGTTCCCGCAGGTGGACGAGGCGATGCTCGTTCGCGACAGGATCGAGGTGCCGGTGCAGGTCAATGGCAAGGTGCGCTCTCGCCTCGCGGTGGCTGCCGACGTGAGCGACGACGAATTGCGCGCACTTGCTCTGGCGGATGAAAAGATCGTTCAGTTCCTCGGCGGCAAAGAGCCGCGCCACGTCGTGATCGTGCCCAAGCGGCTCGTCAACATCGTGATCAGCTAACTGGCGTCTCTTCTAACCGCGCGAGGTCCGGCGCGCCGCGAACCAGCAAAATAATCCTGTTCACGCCCTCGGCTTGAAACTGCTGGCGTTGTTGCGACTGCGGGTCGAGCAGCGATTCGTCGAACCAGTCCCATACCGAAACATCGAAGTCACCAAGACCTTTGCCACGGTCAACGACACCGGCACGGTCCGCAGCACTGTCGCCAGTCGCTGCGCTTATCGCCGCCGCCAAGATCTGAGCGCGTTGCGGATGACTGGCACGAATGTTGATGCCGTTGGTGCGAGCACCAGCAATGCGCGCGAGCGCAGCCGAGTTGACACCCAAGATGATCGGCACATCGTGCTCTGGCGACGGAAACGCGGCGAACTTTTCGTCGCGAGTTGGCGACCATATTTCGTCAATCACATCGAGCGCGTGCTCGAGCCTGGCGTGACGCTGAGCCATCATTGCTGGTAGCTCGATGCCGAGCGCGCGTTGCTCTTGCGCGAACGTGCTGTCTGGCGAGGCGCCGGCGCCGAGTCCTAAAATAAATCTGCCGCTCGAGATGTTTTGCACCGTCGCCGCGGCGTTTGCCAATAAGCCAGGGTGTCGGCTACCAACGTTGATAACAAGCGAACCGATGTTGATGTGTCGCGTCGTAGCCGCAAGCGCGCCCAACAACGTAAAACATTCGGGCATCGTCGGCGCATTCATCACCGAACCTGATAAATGATCGGCTATCCATATTGTTGAATAGCCATTGCGCTCGGCTGCTTGCGCTGAAGCCCATATTTCATGCCATGTACATTGGCCCTGATTGATTTGAAGATCTACGCGCACCCAACGAAACTACTTGATTGCTACAATAAAGCAATGAACATCGTGCAAACTCCGGTGTTGCAAAGTCTCGACGCTAAGACAAACTCGCTGGCCGAAATTCTCGCCGTTTTCAATCGCGATGGCGGCGTCATCGTGCTCAATATGCTTTCGCAAGATGTCGTTGGCAAACTGCAAGCCGAACTAGTCGAGCCAACAGTAGCGATCGCGCCCGGGGCGAAGACCGACGACCCGATGATCCAAAAATTCTGGGGCTCAAATACCAAACGGTTCACGCGCCTGGCCTGGCGCTCCAAGACATTCGCCGATCACGTGCTCGTGCATCCGCTGTTTCGCGAGGTCGCCGACGCCGCCCTGCTCGCCAACTGCGCCTCGTATTGGATGAACACGGGCCAGATGATGATCATCGGACCTGGTGAAAAGGCCCAATGGATTCATCGCGACGCCGACAACTGGCCGGCAATGTGCTCTCTAACTGCGCCAGACGTGACCATTAGCTGCATGTTTGCGATCACAGATTTCACATCCGATGTTGGCGCCACCCAAGTCGTGCCCGGTAGTCACTTGTGGGGCGACTTCTCTCGCCAGCCGGAGCCGCACGAAATCGTTCAGGCCGTAATGCCCGCTGGCAGCGGCCTCATCTACAGCGGCAAGGTGCTACACGGCGGCGGCGCCAACAACACCAGCGATGTTTGGCGCCAGGGACTACACCTGTCATATCTGCTCGGCTGGCTGACACCCGAAGAGGCCGGCTGCATTGGCGTGCCGCAGGATATCGCCAAAAATATGACGCCGCAGCAGCAGCAACTTCTCGGATACCGCGCATACGTATCGAACGACTTGTACGCGGCGCGATTATGGACTGTGGATTACGAAGACGTACCTGTTGGTTTGAATTGGCAAGAAAAATAACTAAAATATTAAATAACTAGAAACGAGAACGTCAATGACATCTAATGACATTCAAGGCTTGCGCCAAAGTTTTTCGCGCGAAGAATACACATCGGCAGATGTTTTTACGACAGAGATGGCAGAGATTTACTCGAAGCATTGGTGTTACGTCGGTCGCGCCGACAAGTTGAACAAAATTGGCGACCGCCTGGTCTGCATGGTTGGCGATGAAAACATCCTCGTGGTGCGCAACCGCGCAAGTGAGTTGCGCGCTTTTTACAATGTCTGCCAGCACCGCGGCTCACAGTTGTGCGACCAGAGCGGTTCGGGCTTCGGCGCCGCGATCACCTGCCCGTATCATTCGTGGAGTTATTCGCTTGAGGGCAAACTCGTCTCGGCCATTCACCACGACAAAGAGTCGTTCGACCGCGAAGGTATTTCGTTGCAAGCCGTACGTGTCGACGAGTGGCAGGGTTTCCTCTTCGTCTGCCTAGACAACAACGCGCCAACGCTGATCGAGTGGTTCGACAATCTCTGTTTCGATCCGCGCAGTTTAGAGAAATTCGAACTCGGCTCGCTCAAGAGTGCGCACACGAGCGTCGACGAGGTGCAGGCTAACTGGAAGATCCTCGCCGAAAACTATTGCGAATGCCTGCACTGCGGCGTAGTGCACCCAGAGCTATGTGACTTGGTTCCTGTTTACGGCACCGGACACACGCAGCAGACCGATCGTACCGATTTTGGCGTCAGCCTTGCCCCAGGTAAGACGGCAGTGTCGCATACCCACAACGAGGCTCTGCCGTTGTTGGCCACCATGGACGACATGGACGACTACTCGGTCTTCGGCATATACGTTTACCCGAACATGCTCATTGACGTGATGCCGACGTGCGTCGCCATCAGCACTTACATACCGCGGTCAGCGACGCACACGACGGTGATCACCGAATACGTCTTCCCCGCCGAGGTAGCCGCCAACCCACCAGTAGACCTGTCGCCGACCATTGCGTTCAACGAATTAGTCAATAGCCAAGACTTCGCGGTCTCAGTGCGCGTTCAGCGCGGCGTCGCTTCGCGCTCATTCAAGGGCGCCTACCACACCGATATGGAGAAGGATGCGCAGCGGTTCGTCAAACAGTATCGCAAAGCGGTACCACGAAGACCTTGACCAACGCTAGTTAAAACTCCCAGCGGCGAATTCGACGGACCCACGATCGCTTAGTTCTGCCAACGAGGCGGCGAACGCTTCAACGTTGGCGATGTACTGGTCGGCGTGGGTGCGGTTGTGTGATACCGACAATGTGATCGATTCGCTTTTGCCCCAGGGCGGCAGAAACACTCCGCCATTGAACTGCTTCAAGAAGTGCAGGTGGCTGACACCCGTATTAAACGAGAGAAACTTTCGATAATCTGACGCCACTTCATCACTAAAAACTATGCATAACTTGAAGCCGTATTGATGCCCATAGGCCGCCTGGCCATGTTGTTTCAATACGGCGAGTGACTGCTCGAGTATGTATGCGCCAATCTCATTGGCCTTGACATACGCGCCTTCGTCCAACACTTCGTTCAGCACCGCCTTGGCCGCCGCCATCGTCAGTGGATTGCCGTTAAAGGTTCCGATCTGGTTGTATCGGCCGTCTTCGACTAGCGACATCACTTCCTCGCTGCCACCGATCGCCCCACACGGCACCCCGCCACCGAGCGCCTTCGCCAAACAGACAATGTCTGGAGTTACTCCGAACAACTTCGTCGCCCCGCCAGAGTGCACCACCAAACCTGTCTTAACCTCGTCAAAGGCCACCAGTGCACCGTGCTTGTGGGCGATTTCGCACACGCCCGCCAAGTACCCGGGCAACGGCACAATTATGCCGGCGTTCATCATCATCGGCTCCAAAATCATTCCACCAATTTGATTCGGGTGGTCGGCAAAGACCCGTTCAAGTGCTGGCAGATCATTGAACGGCACGATACGAACGCAGTCGGCGATCGCCTGCGGCACACCCGCGCTCGGCACAAGCCATGGATTTTCTTGCGGACCAAGTTCTTGCGCTGAGCGAAAAATCGAGACCAGCACCGAATCGTGATGGCCGTTGTACGAACCCTCAATTTTGATTATTAAATCTCGCCCAGTTGCTGCGCGCATTAGGTGGATCGCGTCCATCGTGGCCTCAGAGCCCGAATTGTTGAAGCGCCACTTGGGCAGCCCAAAGCGCATCGCGAGCGCCTCGGCTACGACGATCAGATCTGGCGACGGCTGGGCAAAGTGTGTACCCTTCGTGACCCGATCCTGAACCGCGCGCACAATTGCGGGGTGGCCATGACCGACAATGTTGGCCCCGTAACCCGAGTGAAAATCTATGTACTTGTTGCCGTCCACGTCCCATACGTGGGCACCCTCGCCGCGGTCTACCCAGATCGGCACAGGTCGAGAACTCGCCCAACTCGAAGCGACACCTCCAGGGATTGTCTGACTAGCCCGCGCATGCATCTCGAATGACTTCGGCACTCTGGCGATGAAGCGGGACTCTTCATCAGCAATCAATTTGTCTAATGAACTCATGGTGACTAATGTTACACGCATGCAAAGACGAGACTTTTTACGCGGGGCACTCATAACAATCGGCGGCGCTGTAGTTACGCCATCACTACTGAGCGCGTGTGGCTCGTCGGGCTCGTCGTCGAGTGGCGAACTTGTAATCGGTACGCCAACCAAACCAGTAACGCTTCCACAAGTTGGCGAAGCGATTGCCGATGGGCTCGCCGAAGAATCGGGAACTCTCGAGATTCTCAACTGGGCCGACTACGCCAACCCAGAAGTGATCGCTGATTTCGAAAAGAAGTTCAATGTCACGATTACGCAAACTATTTACGACAGCGAAGAAGCCGCACTCGCCAAACTGCGCAACGGCACTTTTACTCCAGACCTAATAATCGGCATGACCGACACGGCCTTGGCGCGCTTGTCGGCAGCGAAAATTTTGCAGCCGCTCAATCACACTTACCTCACCAACTTTGGCAACCTCATCGAAGGGCTGCAAGACCCGTATTACGACCAGGGGTCGCAGTACACGATCGCGCACGTCATTTACGGCAACGGCATCGGCTACCGCTCTGATCGAATCAGCACCGATGAAGTAACCGCAGCTGGCTACGACCTGTTGTGGGATCCGAAAATGAAAGGCAAGTCGGCGGTCATTGACTCGTACCGCGACACCATCAGCCTGGCGATGTTTCAAGCCGGCGCAAATGACGTCAACACCGCCGACGCCGCCGTACTTTCGGCCGCCGGCGAAAACCTGGCACGACTGCGCGATGCCACAAGCCCGCGAGTCGACATCGTTTCATATCAAGAGATTCCCGCCGGCAACCGCGACGCGGCCCATATGTGGTCGGGTGACATTCTCACAGCGATCTGGAACCTACCAACCGACACCGACCCATCGGTGCTCGGCTTTTGGTACCCCGAGCAAACGATCACCGCCAACGACTTCTTGTGCGTTACTGCTGCGTCTAAAAAACCGGTGCTCGCCCACCGCTTCATCGACTACTTGCTCGACGTCGAGGTCGCCGCGAAGAACCAATCGTACGTCGGCTACCAACCAGCCCTCACCGAAATCACGGGCGAAAGTTTGCTGTCGAGTGGCGCAATCCCCGAAACCCTGATTGACGCGATAGTCACGCCAGAGCGATACGCATCTGGACAGCGTCTCGTCAGTCTTACGCCAGACGTCGACGCGCTGTGGCTCGACGTCTGGGCCGGGTTCACTGCTGGCTGATTCGACAAATACCTGAAACGCGGATCCCGGCTGTGGGCGGCGCTTGCCGCACCGGGGGCATTGTGGCTCGTCGCGCTGTTCGGGGTCCCGTTTTACGCGGTCTCCTGCGTCGCATTCGGAACTCTCGACCCAATATTTCGAGATGCCGTGCCGCAGTGGAACCCCCTCAACTGGGACTTCGGTCAGGCCAACGAGGTACTCGCTAGCGTCGTATCCGGTCCGCTGCGCGGCGTGTTCTTGCGCACGCTCGTGTTCGTGATCTCGGCGATGATCATCAGTTTTTCGATCGGCTTCCCCATCGCCTACTACTTGGCGCGTCACGCCGGCAAGCGCCGCCTAATGCTGCTGACCCTGATCATCATTCCGTTCTGGGTTAATTATCTGATGCGGATGCTGGCGTGGGTCAACCTGCTAAGCCCCAGCGGACTCTTCGCGCGCTTCGTCGGCTATTTCGGCGTGCACTACAACTGGCTCGATGGTTCGCCGATCACCGTCATCCTCGGGTTGGTCTACGGCTACCTGCCATTTTTGATTCTGCCTTTGTACGTCACGCTCGAGCGCCTTGACTGGAAGTTGATCGAAGCCGCGCGCGACCTCGGAGCGACCTCGCGCGCGGCGTTTCGCCTGGTCACGATCCCGCTGGCAAAAGCAGGCGTCGCGGCGGCCGGAGTATTGATCGCGCTACCGATGTTCGGCGACTACTACACAAACGATCTGCTGTCGCGATCACCGAGTACTGAGATGCTCGGAAACCAAATCGATTTCTATATCAATAACTCGAGCCAACCCCAACGCGGCGCGGTGCTCGTGCTAATGCTCTCGGGCATTCTCGTGCTCGCACTGTCGTGGTACCTGCGCAGCACCGCACGAATTGGTAGAGAGCGCGTGCGGTGAGCGGCCAACAGCGTCGCAAGCCGCGCCTTTTGCCGGCGATAATTTGGGGCTACATCATTTGGAGCATCGTGCCAGTCGTAATCGCAGTCGCCTATTCGTTTAATGACGGGCGCAGCCGTTCTGTTTGGCAGGGGTTCTCGCTGCGGTGGTGGACAGGCGACCCCAATTCGTCGGTACTGCACGACCCGACAATGCGCGCAGCAATCCTAAATTCGCTAGTGCTCGCGGTTTCAACAATGGTCATCGTCACCCCAATCGGCATCGCGCTTGCCATCGGCTCGCACCGACTCAAGGGACGCGCTTCTGGCGCGGTACAGAGCCTCACATCCGTGCCGCTAATCACCCCAGAGATCGTGATCGGCGTGGCCCTACTACTTACTTTCACTCGCCTGTTCAGAGGCATCCCGCTGGGCTACCCGGCGCAGTTGTTAGGCAACGTCACGTTCTCGATCGCGAGCGTCGTCGTGATCGTGCGGGCAAGACTCGTATCAATCGGCTCAAGTTTCGAAGAAGCCGCGCGCGACCTCGGGGCGACTCGACTCCAGGCATTGCGCTTCGTGCTGATGCCGATGCTCTGGCCGTCGGTGATGGCGAGCCTCGTGGTGGTGTTCGCCACAGTTATCGACGACTTCGTAATCACGAGTTTTCTCTCGTCGGGCATCAATTCCGAAACCGTACCGTTGCGCATCTATTCATCCGTCAAGGGCGGCGCCACTCCGGCGCTCAACGCCCTTGCAACTCTCTTAGTGATCACTTCGCTCAGCGTGCTAACGCTCGGATTATTCGCTCTCTCAATTCGCCGCAAGCGTCAGGGTGAATCGGGCGGTATTAGGGCTGCGCTCGCCGACGTCACCCGAATGGGCGAATGAGTTAGGCGGTTTCTGCGGGCAAGACGCGCACCGCGTCTGGCAAAACATCAAAGCTTGTTGCTGCGCCGTCGCGCAGGCCGCGCGAGTTTTCGTCGTTCGGCACTTCCGCGATCAACTGCACGCCACCGACTCGCAAGGTAATGCGCAGAGACGAACCAGCGAAAGTGACGCGGTCGATGATGGCATTGCGTGAACCAGAGCCTACGCGAATTCTTTCGGGGCGAATCATGACGATGCCGTCGCCGAGCGGGGCGCTATCTGGTGCCGCAAACTTCTCGTCACCCACCTGCACTACGCCTCGTTCGACAACTTTGCCCAAAATGAGGTTCGCCGCGCCGACAAACTTGGCGACGGCGAGGGTCGCCGGCATCTCGTAGATCTCGCGCGGCTGGCCGACCTGGATGATTCTGCCGTCACGCATCACGCCGATGCGGTCGCTCATGGTGAACGCCTCGTGTTGATCGTGCGTGACATATATAAAGGTGATACCGATCTGTCGCTGCAGCGACGCCAACTCAACTTGCAGCCGCGCACGCAACTGGGCGTCGAGTGCGCCGAGCGGCTCGTCGAGCAACAACACGCTTGGCTCTAACACCAACGCGCGCGCCAACGCCACACGTTGCTGTTCGCCGCCAGACAGCTGCGGCACGCGCCGATCGCTGAACGCGGCCAACGCCACCAACTCGAGCGCCGCCATCACGCGCTCTTTGGTCGACTTGGCGCTGGCAACTTTGCCCTTTTCGAAACGCAGGCCGAAGGCGACGTTATCGAAGACGTTGAGGTGCGGAAACAGCGCGTAGTTCTGAAACACCGTATTCAGCGGCCGAACTTCTGGTTCGTCAAAGGTGACATCGCGGTCGTCGATCAAAATCTGCCCGGAGTCGGGCATCTCGAATCCACCGATCATTCGCAGCGTGGTGGTTTTACCGCATCCCGATGGCCCGAGTAGCGAAAAGAACTCGCCGGCGCGAATGTCTAGCGAGACATCGTCGACAACTTTACGCTCGCCGTATTGCTTAACGAGACTGCGCAGCGAAACGGCACCATCAAGAGCAACATTGGCTAATTCGTTCACTGCCCACCCCCTGATCTCGTGGAGCTAAGGGGAATTGAACCCCTGACCTCTTGCATGCCATGCAAGCGCTCTACCAATTGAGCTATAGCCCCGAATATCGTTCTTGAGCGTATCTGTTTGGTATCTATTTGCCATCGGCAAAGTCATAGGATCGTCGCCATCTCCTCGGCCCAGCCCTGGGTGGCGGCGACGAAGCCGTCCAGCATCACGTCGGTCACCTCAAGCGACAGAGCGATGAAACCGCGTGGGGCCAAATAGTAACCGTGCTCGAGCATCGCAAAGAAGTACAACTCTTTCCACCTGTCGTCTGAAGCGGACGCAGCGTCAAGCGTGCGGACGGGCCCGGCGCAACCGTGCACCCCGATCATTGAACCGCGACCGCTCACGCACATCGGTATGCCCGCCTCGGCAAACACTGCGGAGAGAGCGTCTCGGCAGGCGTCGCCGCGAGCGTTGACACTCGTCACGGCGTGATCAGTGATTACTTCACGAAGGGCCGCGACGCCCGCCGCCATCGACACCGGATTGTTGTTGAATGTGCCGGCGTGGGCAAGCGGCGCATCGTTGCGCGAGCCACCGCCAAAGACACTCATGATCTCGCGCGTGCCGCCGAAGGCTCCGAAGCTGAACCCGCCACCGATGTATTTGCCCAGCGTTGTCATATCAGGAGTAACACCCACCAGTTGCTGAGCACCGCCAGGGGCGAGGCGCGAGGTCATCACCTCGTCGAATATGAGCACCACAGAGTGGAGCGAACAAAGTTTGCGCAGGCGCTGGAGGAATTCGTCCGTCGCGGGGATGCAGCCTGCCGATCCCAGCATCGGCTCGACGACCGCACACCCGATCTGCTGGCCGCGATCACCGGCGAACAGCTCTTCAAGCGCGGCCATGTCGTTGTAGGTGCCGATGACAAACGAGTGCGGGACATTTATGGGACTTGAACCATGACCAAACGAGAGTACCCCGCCGTGATATCCGCCTTCGAATACCAGCACGCCTTGGCGGCGCGTGTGGTGTAGCGCCGCGGCGATGGCATAGACATTGGCCTCGGTTCCGGAGTTGGTAAAGCGCACCTGCTCAATGCTGGCGAACTTGGCACAGATTAATTCGGCCAATTCGACTTCGCCAGCCTGCGCTGCCCCGATCGACCATCCATCGCGCAAGACACGCTCGACGGCCTCGCGCACGGGGGCCGGGGCGTGACCGAGAAACCCCGCCGTGTAATTGCCGAGCAGGTCTATGTAGCGGTGACCATCGGCATCGTGCAAAATGGCGCCGTCGGCGCCGACGACGCGAAACGGAAATGGCTCGAAGTGCAGAACCGTGCGAGTGTTGCCGCCAGGCATTACCGCAACGGCGCGGTGGTGTAGCGCTTGGCTTTTTGGACGAGTTGACGCGTAACGCTGGCGCGTTGCGGCGATCAAATCGTCAAGTGCGGCGCTGGCTATTTTCAGGCGGCGCGCCAGTCGACCACGGGCACGTCGGTGTAGAGGCGCTCGATCTCATAAAAGCGGCGGCTCTCTTCGGCGAAGATGTGCACGACCACGTCGCCGTAATCGAGCAAGATCCACTGCTGCTCGCCGACTCCCTCGCTGTGCAGCGGCGACACGCCGAGTTGCTCGCGAATGCGGGCGCTGATTTCGTTGGCGATCGTGCGCACCTGCGGCGCGTTGCTGGCACTTGTGACAACGAACAGTTCGGTAATCGCCAGCACATCGCCAACGTTCAAGACAACGATGTCGCTGCCCTGCTTATCGTCAGCGGCCTGAGCCGCTATGCGCGCCAAAGCCATCGAGTCTCTAACCGTTTTCATGTTTCATCCGTCCGTCGTAGCAATAGTTGTACTTGGCAATGTAGGAGTCGCAGCGATGAAATCGGCAAAATCTTGACCAAGAATTATTTGCGCGCTGACTCCCTCGACCGATCTAGTCATCTTCGAGTACTTGAGCGCCCCTAAAACAGACTCGAGGCTTGCCTGAGACCCCTCGATGGAAGCCTTGTCTAGGTAATTAAAGGCCGTCTGTTGGCTCGGAGGGCCGGCAACCTCGCGCACCAGCGCCACGCCGATGCCTAAATATGAGAGGCGCTCGACGATCGCATGCGAGATCCTGATGTCATTGAACGGGCTATCCACCTGCATCGAGAAACCACCGCCCGCGCCAGCAAGCGAGCTTGGCGCAACACTAGCCATCAGCAGCAGAACTTCGGCGCGGTCAAGCATGTACATGTCTGCGCCTGTCGGATTATCGGCCCCCGCGAGCGGTGTGGCGGTGAGTTGCCAGACCTGAATTGGCCCGGCGAACACATAGCGCACGAACGCGGCAATGTCGCTCGGCGCAGAACCAGCGATTGTCGTCTCGGTTACGAGGACAGGATCAATCGCTACTCCGCCACCGACAGCAGCGGCCACACCGACCCACAACGACTTCGTGCGCCCGAGGCGATCGCTCTCGGGCTCGCCCGCGCGTTTGGCGACCAACACCGCGGCGGCCTGATCTGGGGCGAGATCGATTACGCCCGCCGCGAACAGTTCGGTGTCGACCGTTAGTGGCACTGGCGGCAATGTAGTGGTCGAAACTTTGGAGCGCGACTTAATTGTCGAAGTCGTCGCGTTCGGGTCTGTCGCAACTATTTGCGTGTTGACCACAGGCTTATCAAGTTCAGCATGAATCGTCGGCACCGCCGACAGCAACACAGCGGTCTCGGCGATGCCGAGCGCTCCGACGCTAGCAAACGTCACATCGAGAACTCCCTCGGCGTCAATCGCTAGTGCAGCGAGACCACCTTGGGCGTAACTATCGGCGAGTGTGCGGGGCACCTCTGTGCCGACTAATTCGGCTCGCGTGTTGGCCGGCAGAGAAATAATCGTGCCGCCGACGCCTTCGGGCGCGAGCACGAACAGAGTTATCGTCGTTAAGGCGTTGACATCGTTGACCGTCGCCAGCAGGGCCATCGGCGTGCTCGGGATTTTTAGTTGCTGGCTGGCGTCGACGCTGCGACCACCCGACGAACCGAGCAGCGACCTGCCGCCAGCAATTACTCCGATTGGCAACACGCATGCCGCGGCGAGACCGCTGATCAATGCGCCGACGAGTCGCTTGCGCTGGCGCGAAGGTATCGCTGTCATGCCTTACTCAAATCTTCGCCACGTGAAACACGTTTAGTGCCGTACAAGCCGCGCTCGAAGATGACATCGAGCACTGGTTCGGTGACCAAATAATCGAGCGGCCGGCCATCGGCGACACGGGCTCGTAAATCGGTGCTGCTGACTTCTAGTCGCGGCGACTCAACGCGCAGCCAGGTGAACTCTGACGGCGGCGTCACAGGCGAGCCCGGTCGGTCGACGACGACAAGTTGCGAGCGTGACGTGACTTCATCAATTCGCGACCACGAGGACAACGAGCTGGCGGCATCGTCACCCAAAATCGTGAACAACTCGGCGCCTTCGTAGCGAGCAGCGAGCAGCGCCAACGTGTCGGCGGTAAAACTTGGCCCACCGCGCGTGATCTCGTCGTCGCCAGCGACCAAGCCTTCGACGCCAGCAACAGCGGCGCGCACCATTGCGAGACGGTCTTGCGCCGGTGAGATATTGCGCGTTCCGTGTTTTTGCCACGGGTCATTGGCAACCATTAATACGACGACGTCGAGATTCAGGGCGTGGCGCACATTTACGGCTGTGACCAGATGCCCCACATGGGGCGGGTCGAAGGTGCCGCCGAAGAGTCCGACTAGTTGGGGCACCCCAGCAGTCTACGAACGCCTGCTTCTACCCAACAACGGGCGGTTTCCCACCGCCTGGCGGCCGCCTTAAAAGGGAAACCCTTACTGGCATTGGCTCAAAAAATTTTAATAAATTTCTCTTAAGGTCTATCTATTTTTTGACCGATGAACTATTCTTACATACCCGTCCAGTAACCCCCCAAACCCCACCCCGTCATAACGATCGGACGAACAGTTGAAGCATTTGGTCTCAACTTTTCGTCGGTTGTGCGTCTAAGAACTGAAATTCAGTACTTGACGACTGCGGGCCTACTTTCTGCCAAGAATTCATATTCATCAAAACAAGAAAACGGTACAAATATGTCAGACGCAATCGGACTCTATCTAAACGAAATCGGCAAAGTCGCGCTTCTCAACGCAGAAGACGAGCGCAACTTATCGAAGGCCATCGAGCGCGGCCGTGACGCCGCCGCCAAGATGCAGGCCGGCGAACGCGGCGCGGCACTTCGCGCCGACTTGCGCGGCGCAGCCAAGGCCAAGGATCACTTCATTCGCTCCAACCTTCGATTGGTCGTCTCGATCGCTCGTCGCTACCCGTTGCCACAGGGCATGGATCTTCTCGACCTCATTCAAGAGGGCAACCTAGGCCTCGAGCACGCTGTCGACAAGTTCGACTGGCGCCGTGGTTTCAAATTCTCGACCTATGCAACTTTCTGGATTCGCCAGGCCATCGGTCGCGCGCTTGACCAAAAGGCCAGCCTGATTCGTATCCCTGGCGATCGCTCGGCAACACTGCGTGCCGCGTTGCGTCAGGGCTCCGGCGATGCCGAAGGTCTTGACTCGCTCAACGCCGAACTGCACCGCCTCACCACGCCTGTCTCGCTCGACAAAACAATTGGCGACGACGGCGACGCAACATTGGGCGACCTCGTACCTAACGACGACATCAGCCCGGAAGACGCCGTGATGGCGTTGGTCGACGGCGACTTGCTCAGCGACTTGCTGAACACGCTCGACGACCGTGCCCGTTACGCAGTCGAGGCACGCTTCGGCATGCACGATGGCGAGCGCAAGAGCTTTCGTCAAGTTGGCGAAGAACTTGGCGTTACCGCTGAAGCAGCCCGCCGTTTGGTGAGCCGCGCTGTCGACTCGCTCCGCGAAGACGCAGACGATTTTCTCACCGTCTAAACCCTTGCGGGTTCAGCGCGATCGAGCGATTATCGTGAGTAACCATGGCGCATAGTTGGACACCTTCATCGTGGCAGGCATTCCCTGCCGTGCAGCAACCGCAGTGGCCTGATAGCGGCGATCTCGACCGCGCCTTAAAGCAGATCGGCACGTATCCCCCGCTGGTATTTGCCGGCGAGGCGCGATCACTGCAAACCGCGCTAGGTCAGGTTGCGAGCGGCAACGCGTTTTTGCTGCAGGCCGGTGACTGCGCCGAGAGCTTCGAAGAGTTCACTGCTAACAACATCCGTGAAAAGCTGCGCGTTATTTTGCAGATGGCCGTGATGTTGACCTATTCGATGGGCGTGCCCGTCGTCAAGGTCGGGCGCATCGCCGGACAATTTGCCAAGCCGCGCTCTAACGACACCGAGACAGTCGGCTCCCAAGAGTTGCCTGTGTTCCGTGGCCACATGGTCAACGACCCCGCCCCACATCTCGAGGCCCGCAAGCCCAACCCCGAGCGGCTGATTCAGGCCTATCACCAGGCCGCCAGCACCCTCAATTTGTTGCGCGCCTTCACCAAGGGCGGCTTTGCCGACCTCAACCGCGTGCACGCCTGGAACCAAGAGTTCGTCGCCTCGAGCGTCGAGGGCCAACGTTACGAGCAGGTCGCCGCCGAAATCGACCGCGCGCTCGCATTCATGCACGCCTGCGGCGTAGACACCGAAACCAATAGCGCCCTGCACCAAGTCGATTTTTACACGAGCCACGAAGCACTGATTCTTGGCTACGAAGAGGCGCTCACCCGCCAAGACTCACTCACCGGTGCCTGGTACGACTGCAGCGCGCACATGTTGTGGATCGGCGAGCGCACTCGCCAGCTTGACGGCGCGCACATTGAGTTCTTGCGCGGCGTGGGCAACCCGATCGGCTGCAAGATCGGCAAGACCACCACCGTCGACTACCTGATCTCGCTGTGCGAAACGCTGAACCCAGCGCGCATCGCGGGCCGCCTCACCCTGATCTCGCGCATGGGAGCCAACGATGTTGAAGAGTTCTTGCGCCCATTGATTCGTGGAGTCCGCGAGGCTGGCCACCCAGTCGTGTGGGCGTGCGATCCGATGCACGCCAACACATTCACCGCCCCGAATGGCCGAAAGACTCGTCACTTCGACGACATCATGAAAGAAATTATTGGTTTCGTCGCCGCGCACCGTGCCGAAGGCACTTGGCCGGGCGGCATTCATATTGAACTCACTGGCGAGAATGTCACCGAGTGCCTGGGTGGCGCCGAAGCCGTGAGTAACGAAGATCTCGACCATCGTTACGAAACCGTGTGCGACCCGCGCCTCAACGCGCGTCAGTCGCTAGATCTTGCATTCCGCGTTGCAGAACTAATTCGCAGCAATAATTAATAGCCATGAGGGCATTCGATTTGGTGCGGCAGTGGCCCGCGCCCAACGTCGCCGTCGCGGTTATCGACAACAACGATAATTTACAAATTCACGGCGAGACCGCGACTGTGTTTCACTTGACTTCGATTTCCAAGGTTATGACTGCGTGGGCAACGCTGATCGCAGTCGAAGATGGTTCGGTCAGCCTCGAAGACCCTGTAGGCCAAGACGGATGTACGCTACGACACCTACTCAGCCATTCGGGCGGTTACGGCTTCAGCAAATCCGATGCGCTGATCTCGCCAGCGCGCAAGCGCGTGTATTCGAACTCGGGTTATTACATGATTGCCAAGCACGTCGCGGCGGCGACGCAATTTGAATTCGCCGACTACTTACGCGAGGCCGTGTTCTCTCCCCTGGCGATGACGAGTGCATACCTCGACGGCAGTGCGGCAAAAGATGTGTACTGCAACATCAACGACATGGCCAGGTTCTTAGCCGAGATGCGTCGCCCAACGCTGATTGCACGCGACACGTTTTTAGAAGCGACCAGTTCGCAATACCCAGACCTCAACGGCGTCGTGCCTGGTTTCGGTTACTACAACCCGTGCAGTTGGGGTCTGGGACCAGAGTTACGCGCCGACAAGTCGCCGCACTGGACGGCCACGCGCAACAGTTCATCTACATACGGACACTTCGGCGGATCAGGAACTTTCGCCTGGGTCGACCCGGTGGCCAACGTTGCCTGCTGCGCGCTAACCGACCTCGCCTTCGACACTTGGGCACGCGAGGCATGGCCCGTGTTCGGCGACGCCGTACTCGAAGAATTGGGACGGTGACTGGTTCAATGAATAACGCTACAACCGCGACATCTGACACGAGAACGATCGAGCAACAACACCGCGGCGACCTTATGTTGTTGCTGACCTGCTCGTTTGGCACCGCCACTGCTAACAGCGTGATCTTCGCCGTGCTCGGCGACCTGCAAGACGCATACCACTTTGCGCCATCGGGCTTGGGCCTCATCGCCGGCAGCGGATTTTTGATGGGCCTGCTCGTGCAGCTGTTCATCGCCCCGTACGCCGACCGCGGCTACTCGAAACGACTTATCGTCATCGGCCTGATGCTGGCTGGCACGGGCTCTGTACTTTTCGCAACGGGCGACAACCTGGCGCAATTCGTTCTTGCGCGCGCCGTTGTCGGTTCGTCGTTTGGTTTCGTGTTTCCTGCCGTGCGTGCCATCGCCTCTAACCTCGACCCGCAGCGCAGCGGCGAGCGCCTCGGCAAAGTCACGGCCGTCGAGCTTCTCGGTTTCGTCATCGGGCCGCTACTCGGGAGTATTCTGATTGACCCGATCGGGCTCTCGTCAACTTTTTTGGTCTTCGGCACTGTCGCGCTGGCGATAACAATTTTCGTTGCACCGCGCAAGTTTCCAACGCTAGTGCTCACTAGCGAGTCAAACCGCCCGAGTCTCGAGTTGCTGCGCCACCCGCGGATTGTCGTGGCCGTGCTCGTGGTGATGGCGATTCAATTACCGATCGGCGTTTTTGATGCGTTGTGGGATCGCTACATCACCGACTTGGGCGGCAGCAACTTAATCGTCGGATTATCTTTCGCGCTTTACAGCGTGCCGTTCATACTGCTCTCGTCAGCTGGCGGCAAGCTTGCTGATCGCGGCGACCCCCAACGCATCGCACTGTGGTCGATGCTGGCAGTTACGCCGTTCGTATTTTTCTACGGATTCTTTGATTCGCTGTGGATCGTCGTAGCAATCAACGTCGGCGAAGGCATCGCGCAAGCCGTCGCCTTCCCAGCAACTGCCGCCGCGGTTGCCAAGGCGGCGCCACCTGGTCGAGCATCTGCGGCGCAGGGACTCAGCGGCTCCGCTGGTCTCCTAGGTGCAACACTCATGGCATTCATCATGCCCTCGGTTTACGGCCGCTACGGCCCGCTCGTGACTTTTGGTTCAGTGTCTGTGCTCATGCTGGCCCTCACCGGCGCCGCAGCAATATTGCACGTACGCGCCAACAAGACAGCTCTACTCACTAGTCAGTAAGAGCCAGAGATTATTTCAGGCGCTCGATGATCATGGCCATTCCTTGGCCACCACCAACGCACATGCTCTCCATGCCGAAGGTCTTGTCATCTGTCTGTAAGGCATTGATCAGCGTCGTCATAATCCGCGCGCCCGTCATGCCGAACGGGTGACCCAAGGCGATTGCGCCGCCGCGGGTGTTGAGTTTTTCCATCGGGATCCCCAGGTGCTTGGCAGATGGAATCACCTGCGCCGCGAAGGCCTCATTGATCTCGACAAGATCAATTTGATCGATCGTCATGCCCGCCCGCTTCAACGCTTGACGACACGCTTCGATTGGGCCTAGGCCCATGATCTCAGGGTTAAGCCCGGACACGCCAGACGAAATGATTCTTGCCAGCGGGGTGATACCGAGTTTCTTTGCCTTCTCTGCGCTCATCACCATCACTGCAGCCGCGCCGTCGTTGAGTGGGCACGCGTTACCAGCGGTGATCTGACCATCTGGGCGAAACACCGGCTTCAAGCCTGCAAGCCCTTCTGCCGTCGTGCCGTCGCGCGGGCCGTCGTCTTTGCCCACGACGGTGCCGTTGGGCAAGGTCAACGGCGTGATCTCGCGCTCGAAGAAACCGTTTTGCTGGTTCTTCACCGCGAGTTGCTGCGAGCGAGCGGCGAACGCATCCATCTCTTCGCGCGTCACGTTTTCAATTTCACGAACGTTCTCTGCGGTTTGACCCATCGCGATGTACGCGTCTGGCAAACCCGCTGGTGGCGTCCAAGTACCCTGGCCGCCGCCAGCGCGCAATTTTGTACGCTCGCCTGACGGCTTGAAGGTTGCGTTTGGCGCGAGGTCACTGGCGCCGAACTGGTAGCGACTCACGGTCTCGACGCCGGCGGCGATAAAGCAATCGCCCTCGCCAGCCTTGATGGCGTGCGCGGCCATGCGAATTGTTTGCAAACTTGACGAGCAGTAGCGGTTGACGGTGACGCCGGGAACATCGTCGAGTCCGGCGAGAATCGCGACCATGCGGGCAATGTTGAAGCCGCCCTCGCCCGCTGGCTGGCCGATGCCGAGCATCAAGTCTTCGACGTCAGAGGCCTTCACTTGCGGAACCTTGGCCATTAATGCGCGCACGATCTGCGCCGACATGTCGTCCGGGCGGAGGTCTACGAGGGTTCCCTTGTTGGCGCGACCGATCGGGCTACGGGCTGTGGCGACGATGACTGCTTCTGACATGATTGCTCCGTTCGATGCTCAGTAATTAGTTACTGAAAGATACCATTTTGTGATGGAACTAGTGCCAGTGGAACTCGACCAGATCAACATCTCAGACCCCGATTTCTGGTCATCGCCGCGCGACCACCGCGAGTCGGTATTTGCCACCCTGCGCCGCGAGGCGCCGGTCAAGTTCTTCGCCGAAATGGAACTGATGAATTTCCCGGCCGGCCCGGGATATTGGGCGCTCACCAAACACGAAGACATCTGGCATGTCAGCCGCAACCCGCACTTGTTTTGCAGCGGCAAGGGCTCAAATATCGTCGATCTCACGACCGAACTCAACGAATTTTTCGGCTCGATGATCAGCATGGACGACCCCAAGCACGTGCGACTGCGCTCGATCGTGGCGCGCGGATTCACCCCAAAAGAAATCTCGCGCATCGAGGAATACGTGCGGGTGAAGGCGCGCACGGTCGTAGACGAAGTGATCGAAAAACACGATGACCACGAATTCGATTTCGTAGGCAACATCGCCGCGCCGTTTCCGCTGCAGATCATCTGCGAGATGATGGGTATTCCAAAATCTGACGAGCGCCAAATTCTTGACTGGACAAATGTGATCCTGGGTGCAGGCGACCCTGATTTCGGTGGCACGATTGAAAACCTGATCAGCGTCGCACTTGAGATGTTCGCCTACGCCCAGGCGCTCGGCGAAGACCGTCTCAAAACTTCGCGCGACGACCTCACCAGCGTGATGATGCACGCCGAAGTTGACGGCGAGCGCATGTCACCACAAGAGTTCGGCAGTTTCTTTATCTTGCTTGTAGTAGCCGGCAACGAAACAACTCGAAACGCAATCAGCCACGGAATGCTCGAACTCACCCGCCACCCCGACCAACGCGCAATTTGGTTCAACGACTTCGATGCCAACACCAAGAACGCCGTTGAAGAGATCGTGCGCTGGGCGTCACCGGTAATTCATTTTCGCAGAACCGCCACGAGCGACACCGAGATTCGCGGCGTGAAAATTGCGGCGGGCGACAAAGTAGTGATGTGGTACAACTCGGGTAATCGCGACGAAGATGTCTATAAAGACCCGTACGAGTTTGACGTGACCAGAATTGCCAACCCCGCACAAATCGGTTTCGGAGCCGGCGGGCCGCACTTTTGTTTGGGCGCCAACCTCGCGCGTCGCGAGATTTCGGTTATGTTCGACGAGATCCGTAGACGACTTCCGAATTTGCAAGTCACGGGCGAACCCGAATACCTGCGCAGCAACTTCATCAACGGCATCAAGCGTATGCCATGCCGTGTTAGTGACTGAAATTTTAATCTCTAAGCGAGACGCGGGTCGACCAACACTCTGCCTTTAATCGCGCCTTTCAAAATTAGATCTAGTTGGGCGCCAAGGTCATCAAGTCCAACCACCAGCGAATCCTGCGAGTCAAGCCATAGTGGCCGCAGGTCGGTGGCGATGCGCTGCCACATTATTTTCCTTGCGTCCATTGACGCCATCACACTGTCGATGCCCAAGAGGTTCACTCCCCGCAAAATAAACGGGAGCACCGTCGTCGGCAGATCGCTACCCCCAGTTAGGCCGCTCGCTGCAACCGCTGCGCCGTAGCGCAGAGTGCGCAAAACGTAAGCCAACGTTGCCCCGCCGACACAGTCGATTGCGCCAGCCCACTGCTCTTTTTCTAAAGGTTTAGTTTGTGGCGCCGACGTAATACTGCGATCAATTACCGACGACGCCCCTATCGACATAAGCCACTCGCCTTCTGATGCCTTTCCCGTGCTGGCAACAACTTCATAGCCGCGAGCGGCGAGCATGCCAACCGAATACGAGCCGACACCCCCAGTTGCACCCGTAACCAGAACTGGACCGCTTCCGGGCTTTAGTCCTGCCCGTTCGAGCGCGTCGACCGACAACGCCGCAGTAAACCCCGCGGTACCGACCATCATCGCGGTTTTCGAGGTAAGCCCTTTTGGCATGACAACAAGCCACTTCGCAGGGATGCGGGCGTGAGTAGCAAAACCGCCGTTGTGCGCTACCCCGATATCGTTGCCGTGCCCAATCACCGAAGAGCCCACAGCAATTGATGGATCGCTCGACTCGAGCACCACGCCGGCCAGGTCAACCCCAGGGATCAACGGATCAATACGCGCTATACGTCCTTTTTCCGAGCCTGCAAGTCCGTCTTTGTAGTTGATACACGAGTACTCAACTTCAATAAGCACATCACCCTCGCCGAGATCACCGGTCGTCACTGTGTCGATACGGCGTTGCCACACATCATTAACTTTTCCTACGCGCATTGCACGAACTGCTGACATTATTCTCTTTTCGTTGTACGAATGTAAGCAACTATAGTTTTTAAGATGTCATTTGCTGAACCTCTGATTGCCCGTAGCCGACGCCTACGCAACACGCCGTTCACCACGCGCGTCGAAGCGTCAGGCGTGCAGGCATACACCGTGTACAACCACATGCTGCTACCGACCCGATTTCGCGGCCTCGAAGAGGACTACTGGCATTTGCGCAAGTCGGTGCAGATCTGGGATGTGGCGTGCGAGCGCCAGGTACAGATCAAGGGCCCCGATGCGGCGAAGTTGGCACAGATGCTGACCGTTCGCGACATCCGCAAATACGATGTCGGTCGTTGCGGTTACGCGCCAGTATGCGACGACGACGGCCTACTCATAAACGATCCGGTACTGCTGCGCGTAGCGGCAGATTGCTATTGGTTTTCGATCTCAGATAGCGATGTCATGCTGTGGGCCGGCGGTATTGCCCGAAGCCTCGGCCTAGATGTTGAGATCAGCGAACCCGACGTCAACCCGCTCGCCGTTCAGGGACCGCTTGCCAATGATTTAATGGCCGAGGTCTTTGGCGCCGCGGTTCGAGAAATCAAGTTCTTCAGATTCGTCCCGATGCGATTCAAGGGCCACGAGATGTTTGTGGCCCGCAGCGGATGGAGCGCCCAGGGCGGGTTCGAAATTTACGTCAACGACTGGCAGCTTGGCGGCGAGTTGTACGACGCGCTGACTGCGGCTGGCGAGAAATATGATGTTGGTCCAGGGTGTCCAAACTTGATTGAGCGAATCGAAGCCGGTCTACTCACTTACGGCACTGACGTCACGCGTAAACACACCGCACTCGAGGCTGGCCTCGCTAAGTACTGCTCGCTCGATGCTGGCACCGATGCGATCGGTCTCGAAGCCCTTCGTGTACAACGTGATCGCGGTCTTACGCGCCGTGGATGCGGATTTACGATCAGTGGTCAACGCGTACCTGCGCAGCGCGACCCGTGGCCACTCATAATTGGCGGCAAGCAGGTGGGTTCGGTTACCTCGGCCGTATGGTCGCCACGACTCAACACCAATGTTTCGCTTGGCATGATCGCTATCGATCATGTAGCGCCAGGCACGAAGGCAATGGTTGTTACATCGGCCGGCGAACGCATCGCGACCGTAAGCGAAGTACCGTTCCCCGGCGCGGCGCAACGCTAGAAACTAAAAAGGCGGTGGCTCGGCATCACGCCAAGCCACCGCCTTTTTTAATTATCGATCAGGAGCAACCGCTCGACGATCCACAGTCGCCACACACGTAACACGCACCGGCGCGTTGCATGTTTGCCGAACCACACGATGAGCAAATCTGGCCAGTTTTTGCTGGCTTAGATGCACCATAAGGTGGCTGGCCCTGCGCGGCTCGATCGAGTTCGATCACCAAGTCAGACACTGACGGGATCGTCTTCGGGTCGGCCATCATGTCTTTGCCCTGAGTTGTCTCGACCAGCGACTCTTCAACGCCAGGCAGTGTCGGCTGCAGGCGCTCTTCGCGGGTGTAGATGCCCAACTCGGCGCGCTCGTTGTCGCTTAGATACTCAACTGCGAGGCGACGGAACAAATAGTCAACGATGGACGAGGCCATGCGAATATCATCATCATCTGTCATGCCGGCCGGCTCGAAGCGCGTGTTGATGAACGCCTCGATGAAGGCGCGCAGTGGCACGCCGTACTGCAGACCATACGAGATGCTCTTAGCGAAGGCGTCCATGATGCCGGCCAGGGTTGAGCCCTGCTTCGACACGGTGAGGAACACTTCGCCAGGGCGACCGTCTGCGTACTCGCCTACCGTGGCGAAGCCTTTGCAATCGGCGACACGAAACTCGAAGGTGCGACCACGACGCGAGCGCGGCAACTTCTGGCGAATCGGCTGGTGCACGATACGTTCGACGATGCGCTCGACAACGTTGTTAACTGCGCCTGCGGCGGCGGCCGTGCCTGCGCCTGCGCCTGCGGCATCGGCCGTGCCCTTCTCGCCATCTTTCTTGGCTGTTGAGAGTGGCTGACCGACCTTGCAATTGTCGCGGTACACGGCAACCGCTTTTATGCCGAGCTCCCATGACAACATGTGCAACTCTTCAATGTCTTCAATGGTGGCCTCTTCTGGCATGTTCACGGTCTTTGAGATCGCGCCCGACAAGAACGGCTGGGCCGCACCCATCATGCGCACGTGGCCCTCGTAGTGAATCGTGTTGTCACCCATCGAACAGGCGAACACAGGTAGGTGCTCGGCCTTGAGGTCAGGCGCACCGACGATCGTCTTGTTGACGTCGATGTAAGCCACGATGTCGTCAACCTGTTTGGCGTTGTAACCCAGTTGGGTCAGGGCGCGCGGCACGGTTTGGTTGACGATCGACATGTTGCCACCGCCGACAAGTTTTTTAAACTTTACGAGACCGAGGTCTGGCTCGATGCCGGTCGTATCGCAATCCATCATCAGGCCGATGGTGCCAGTTGGTGCGAGCACAGTTGCCTGACTATTGCGCACCCCGTACTCTTCGCCGTCACGTACTGCGGCTTCCCATGAGTCGCTGGCAGCAACGACTAGATCTTGCTGCACGACGTCGATGTCTTTGATTTCGTAGTTGGCGTCGCGGTGCATCCGCAAGACATTGAGCATGTACCGCTCGTTGGCAGGGAAGCCAGAGAACGAACCCATGCGACTGGCCGTGCGCGCGCTGGTGGCGTACGCGTGACCCGTCATTAATGATGTCAGCGCGGCGGCCCAAGCGCGACCGCCGTCCGAGTCGTATGGCATACCGAGAGCCATCAACAACGCACCCAGGTTGGCGTAGCCGAGACCGAGCTGACGGAAGATGCGGCTGTTCTCGCCGATCTTTTCTGTTGGGTAGTCGGCGTTGCCGACGAGGATCTCTTGCGCTGTGAACATCACCTCGATGGTGTGGCGATACGACTCGACATCGAAAACATCGTCTTCGCCGAGGTACTTGAGCAAGTTGATCGAAGCCAAGTTGCATGCCGAGTTATCGATGTGCATGTATTCGCTGCAAGGGTTCGAACCGTTGATGCGACCCGTGGCGTGCGCGGTGTGCCACTTGTTGATAGTGGTGTCGAACTGCAAACCAGGGTCTGCGCACTCCCAGGAGGCGGTGGCGATCTGACGCCACAGGTCGCGGGCACGAATCGTGCGAATCGGCGCGCCGTCTTTGACGGCCTTGAGGGTCCAGTCGCGGTCTTCTTTGACGGAATTCATGAATTCGTCGGTGACGCGCACCGAGTTGTTGGCGTTCTGGTATTGCACCGAAAACGCGTCGGCGCCATCGAGATCCATATCGAAGCCAGCGTCGCGTAACGCGCGGGCCTTTTTCTCTTCGTGGGACTTGCACCAGATGAACTCTTCGATGTCTGGGTGCTCGGCGTTAAGGATCACCATCTTGGCGGCGCGACGCGTCTTGCCTCCTGATTTAATAGTGCCAGCCGATGCATCTGCGCCGCGCATGAAACTCACTGGGCCCGAGGCGGTGCCGCCACCCTTCAAGTACTCTGCGCTCGAGCGAATGTTGGAGAGGTTGATGCCCGCGCCAGAACCGCCCTTGAAGATTGTCCCTTCCTCTTTGTACCAGTTGAGAATTGCATCCATCGTGTCGTCGACGGCCAAGATGAAGCAAGCACTCGCCTGCTGCGGCACACCAGGCACGCCGATGTTGAACCACACCGGCGAGTTGAATGCGGCTCGCTGCGTAACCAAGATGAATTTCAACTCGTCGCGGAATGCTTCGGCCTCGTCGGTGTCGGCAAAGTAGCCACCCTCGATGCCCCAGTTCGCAATCGTGTCGGCGACACGGTCGATCACCTGACGCAACGAGTGCTCGCGTTCAGGCGTGCCCGGTGTGCCTCGGAAATACTTCTGCGAAACGATGTTTGTAGCATTCAGCGACCAGCCGACTGGAAACTCGACGCCGAGTTGCTCGAAGGCGTTGGTGCCGTCCTTCCAGTTGGCGATGCGGGCATCGCGCTTCTCCCAGACCATCTGGTCGTATGGGTGAACACCTGCAGATGTGAATAGGCGACGGATCCCGATAGCGAGACGTTCTGGGGCAATTGACATTTTGTAAACCTTTCAAATTTGGAAACTTTGCTAATTTGGAAACCTTGATGTACCACTACATATTGTGCTTACTGACTGCCAGTCGCAGTTTTGGCTACAACTTGTAGTGAGCCATTACAGCATTGTAATTAGCTCGTGTCAATCATCATCAGCTTATTTCTGCGATTCATTCGGGCCCTTAAACCCTTACCCAGTAACGCCTGGTGCGACTTCTAAAAGTGACACCGAAATGTCATACAACAGAGTTTAAGAGAGGGTTCCTGTGAATTGGAAGTGGACAACCCTGTGAATTTCTTTTTATTTCTGTGGATTCCCTTGTGGACATGGGGTTTTAGCGGTGGACAACCGTGTCTGACCTGTTGATAACCGCCGTTTTTCACCTGTTTGGTAGCCCTCACCAAAGATGAGGCTGCCCTCAGGCGACAGACACGGTCACGGGGATGGCGTTGAGCACCGCTGTACCCGAAAGCGGATCCATCTCGCGTTCATCCGTGAGCACATTTGAGTTGACCCCAGAGTGCTCGCCGGCCACTCGCATTTGCGTGCCGCTAACCGAATGCCCCCAACCGTGCGGCAAACTCACAACTCTTTCCCGCACAGAATCAGTTACTTCAGCGACGACATCTACTGAACCAACGCGGCTCGTCACGCGCGCGCTCGCGCCATCCTTGATTCCGAGACGCGCGGCGTCTTGCGGGTTGATATGCAACGTGCATCGGGGCTTGCCTTTTACTAACACTTCGATGTTGTGCATCCACGAATTATTTGAGCGCAAGTGGCGTCGACCAACCAGCACCATCTGCTCTTCGTCAAAATCTCGCATCGAGTTCGCGAGACGCGGCAAGTCCGCGAGCAACGGCTCTGGTGCTAACTCGACATTGCCAGAAATCGTACGCAACATTTCAGGCAGCCTCGGCTCGAGCGCACCTAGATCGATGCCGTGAGGATTGTCGCGCAACTTTTGCAAACTCATGCCGCCTGGCACGGCGCCAAAGCCGTCGCCGTAGGGCCCTGTGCGCAGCAGCAGGTCGAGCATTCTGTCTGCGCCAGAATTGCCATAGAGGCTCAGTTCGGCGCGCAACTCTTGCGCGTCGCGACCATATATAGAGGACGACGAATCCTTGAGCACGCTGTTGAGCAACGAGTCGAGGGTGAAGTCATCAACGACGCTCGCCTCGATGTCGGCGCCCAACCCTTGGGCGATTCCCGTCAATTTGAGCAAGATTTCCCACTCGTCGGGCTGATCGGCGGCGCGCTCGAAGACGGGCTCGCTGAAATTTGCGATGTTGCGAATCGAGAACCCGCTAAATGCGACGTCGTAGTGGCTGCGTTCTAGGTGTGACGGCGGCGGCAAGATCACGTCGGCGTGCCGCGTTGTCTCATTCAGATAGACATCGACGCTGATCATGAACTCGAGGTCGTCGAGCGCCGCGGCGAGCTGCACGCTGTTTGGCGTAGACAAGACGGGGTTACCAGCGACCGTGACGAAGGCCCGGATCTGGCCAGCACCCGCAGTCGTTATCTCTTCGGCCAATAATCCAGCTGGGTACTCCCCTAACGCCTCAGGAAAGTTGCTGACCCGCGAATGGCCGCGCCCGATGCGAAATCCCGCGCCGCCGCGCTTGGGGCGAACCGTTGGCCCACCAGTTGCAGGTTTCGGAAACATCACACCGCCGGCACTGTCGAGATTGCCCGTCAGAGTGTTGACGACATCGACGAGCCACGACGCCGTGGTGCCGAACGATACCGTCGTCGTGCCGATGCGTCCGTATACGAGCGCACTCGGCGCGTCGTTGAGTTCGTGGGCGATGCGTTTGATTGTGTCGGCACTAATGCCAGTCGCTCGCTCGACACTTTGCGGCGTGAATTCGGCGAGCGCCCCCGGCAATTGCTCGAGCCCATTGACGAAACCGCGCACATGGTCGCCGACATCGGCAACGCCATCTGTTAACAGGGTGTTGGCTATCGCGGCGAGCAATAGTGCATCGGTCCCGGGGCGAATTGCCAGCCACTCGTCGGCCTCGTCGGCGGTGCGACTACGGCGTGGATCGACGACAACAAGTTTTCCGCCGCGGGCGCGCATCGCTTCGAGACGACCAGGAAAGTCCGGCGCAGTGCACAGGCTGCCGTTGGAGGCGTAAGGGTTTGCGCCGAGCATTAAAATGTATTGAGTGCGATCGATGTCGGGTATCGCCACCGACACCGGCGTGCCGAACATGTATCCAGACGAAACCTGTTTCGGTAATTGATCTACCGACGATGCGCTGAAGCGCTGACGCGAGCCGATACCCGTAAGCAGAGTGCGGTTGTAGATAAGCGACGCCAAGTTGTGCGCATTTGGATTGCCCAGATAGGTACCGATTGACTCGCGGCCGTGAGTCTCGATCACTGTCGCAAGCCCGCGCGCGACTTCGGCCCACGCCTCTGACCATGTCACCTGCACATGCACGCCGTTGCGCTTAATCAGAGGTTGGCGCAAGCGATCTGGGTCTTCGTGCAGTTGCTTAAGCGTGCTCCCCTTGGGGCAGATGAACCCGTGGCTAAAAACATCGTCGCGATCGCCGCGAATTCTGGCCACAGAATTATTGCGAACTGTGATCTCGAGCCCGCATGTGGCCTCGCACAACGGGCAGGTGCGGTAAACAATCCGATCGCCCGCCTCAACATCTCCCATCACATAACCGTGCCACAAATGGCCGCTCAAATTTGCATTGCGTTTAGTATTTGCAGGGTGAAGCGCATTTTGCCCGAACCCGCTGAAGCGACCACCGTCGCCGACGCCTACGGCGTCATACGCCAGCGCCACCCCGACGGCCGCCCGTGGATCGGAATGTGCATGGTCATGAGCATCGATGGCTCAACCGTGGTCAACGGCAACTCGCAGGCGCTTTCAAGCCCAGCCGACCTCGGCGTGCTGGTGGGTCTGCGCAAGATCTCAGACGTGATCATCGTCGGCGCGGCCACCGTTCGGCTCGAGGGTTACGGCCCGCCGTCGAAGCCAGGCCTCACAGTGGGCGTCGTCACCCGCGCGACCAACCTGAACAAAGACGTCGACATGACCAGTAAATTATTCACGAGCGGGAGCGGGTTCTTAATCATGCCCCAAGATGCCAATCTCGACGATGACGCCACGGCAAAAATTGCCAGCGCCGAGATCAGAACCGTTCGCAGTGGCAGCGGGTCAGTCGACCTGGCAGCGGCGATGCGTCAAATCGACGGAACGTTTGCCCAACTCGAGGGCGGCTCGGCCCTCAATGCCGCAATGTTTGCAGCTGATTTAGTCGACGAAATCAATATCACAATCAGCCCCAGAATTGTCGGCGGTGGCGGCAATCGGTTGTCTAGTGGCGCGCCAGAGATGTTGCACAAATACGAGATCGCACATGTGCTCGAAGACGACGGATTTTTATTTGTGCGCTACCTCCGCAAGAAAAACTAGAACCTTAGAAATCGGCGCAAACAGAAAATTAGGCCGAAGGTTCTTTCATCTTCGATCGCTTCTCGATCAGCGCCAACTCGCGACGAAAGTCAGCGGCATCGTCAAAGTTTTTGTAGACGCTGGCGAAGCGCACATACGCGACTTCGTCTACAAGTCGCAACTGGTTCAAGACCTCGTGGCCGACCTGGGCGCTCGTAACATCACCACCGATCAGGCGCAGGTTGTCTTCGACCAACTCGGCCACTGCCAGCAGGGCCTCTTGCTCGACAGGGCGACCCTTGGCGGCGGCCCGCAATCCGGCAATGATCTTGTTGCGATCGAAGGGCTGTTTTGTGCCGTTGCGCTTAATCACATTGAGGGCGATCTCTTCGAGGCGCTCGTAGGTTGTGAAACGGTACGAACACTGGGTGCAACTGCGCCTGCGCCGAATCGACGCGCCAAGTTCAGAGTCGCGGGAGTCGATGACCTTGGTGTCATCAAAGAGGCAGTTTGGGCAACGCACTGCCGACACAATACACCCTCTAAAATTGGTCGATACTGTCGAGTAACGAGTGCATACTGGCGATTACGGGATGCGGACCTCTTGCCCCGCCGCGATCGTGTCGCCGTTCATCTGCACCAGCCGCTCAACCAACTCGGTGATACTGCCGTTGGGGGTGACCCGACGGGCGATTGCCCACAATGTGTCGCCCGGTTGGGCGATAACAACCCGCGGAGCCATGGCTCGGCTCGGGGCTGACTGGTCGGCCTGAGCCGACGACCCGACGGCGCCGACGATGGCGAATACCGCCAGGGTGGCGGCGACCGCAACCGCGGCGAAAACACCCCAGCGGCGGTGCTGGTAGACGGCCGGATTGGCGTGGTAGCTGGCTGTGTTGATTACTAGTGACATGCTGGCTCCTGGTTTGTGAGGGTTATCTAAAGTGTAGCGAACAGGTGTTCGGAGTTAGTGGATTACGGCGAACAAATGTTTGACGAACAGGTGTTTGACTCGGGAGCCAAAACCCCGTACGCTGGAGCCATGACCCAAGCCCCCAACCAACTGACCGACCGCCAAAAGGGCATCCTCGACTTCATCGTCGAAAACCAGCGCGAGCGGGGCTATCCGCCTTCGGTGCGAGAAATCGGCGTGGCCGTGGGTCTCAGTTCGTCGGCCACCGTGCACAACCACCTGGCGATCCTGCAAAAACTCGGCTACCTGCACCGCGATCCGACTAAACCCCGGGCCATCGAGGTCCGTTACGAAGGCTCGAGTGGCGTAGCCATGGAGCGACGCCCCACCAAGCACGTGCCGCTGGTCGGCGATGTCGCCGCGGGCGTGAACGTCTTGGCGCAAGAAAACGTCGAAGAGTTGATCCCCTTGCCAATGGATTTCACGGGCGATGGCGACCTGTTCATGTTGCGCGTGCGCGGCGAGTCAATGATCGATGCCGGTATTTTGCACGGCGATTATGTGGTCTGTCGTCAACAGCAAACCGCCAATAACGGCGACGTCGTCGTGGTCGGCATGCCTGGCGACGAGGCGACGATTAAAACTTTCAGCAAGAGCGGCGCAAAAATTACGCTGACGCCTAGCAACTCGACGATGAAACCGATGGTCTTCGATGCCGACGACGTCACAGTGTTCGGCAAACTCGTCACAGTCTTAAGACGATTGTAATTTTCGGCCACGCTGAGTCGCGGCGAGATCGCTCAGGCCACGCCGAGTCGTTGCGCCATCAATTCGATGCGCGCATCTGGTTGCACAACAGCGACGCGCACATTATTGGCGCCGCCTGCGCCGTAAACATCGCCGGGGCTGACTAGCGCGCCGCCGGCGACTGCCAAGCGCTCGGCAAATGCCCAACCGTCGACGGCGTCAAACCATAAGTAGAAGCCGCCACTAGGCAGCGAGATTTCAATGCCCGACCACTTCGACAACACGGTTGCCGTTCGTTGCAACCGACGCATATATACGTCTGCCTGCGCACGCACCGCAGTGTCATCGTTGAGCGCCACCACACCTGCGGCCTGCGCCGGGCCTGGCACCATCATGCCGACGTGCTTGCGGACTTCTTTCAAGTAGTGCACTATCTCGGCGTCGCCGGCGTAAAACGCCACCCGCAGACCAGCCAGGTTCGACCGCTTCGACAAGGAGTGCAAAGCGACTACGCCCTGCGTGCCGTGTTGCAACGCGCTTGATGGCGCGCCGCGCCAGGTGAACTCGACATAACACTCATCGCTGAACACGGGTACCGCATTGGCACGGCCCCACGCGACCACGGCCGAGATGTCGTCGAGATCGCCAGTTGGATTGCTTGGCGTGTTCATCCAGATCATCAGCGCGCGCTTGGCATCGTCGGCGCTGATCGCCGCGAGGTCTAAGCCGCCCGTAGACGTCATCGGCACAGCCACGCCGCGACAGCCAGACAACACCGCGCCCATCGCGTACGACGGGTAACTCACCGCCGGGTACAACACCGTGTCACGCGACGGGTCGCGCAATTTCATCCACTGCGGTGTCGTGACGACGAACTCTTTGCTGCCAACGCAAGCCGCGATCTGCGTGAGCGGAATATCGATGTCGAACTTACGCTGCATCCACGCCCGAGCGGCAGACCGCAGCGACTCGGTGCCGATGCTTGGCGGATAACCGCGCTCGGCATTTGAATTACTTAGCGCCGCGATCACTGCAGCTAGAGGCGGGTCGCACGGGTCGCCAACAGAAAGGTCGATTACTCCGCCCTCGTGCTTGGCGGCCAGCAACTTGAACGCGTCGAGGCGATCGTAGGGGTATGGCGGCGGCACGAACGGCTGATCTTCCGGCTGGCTAGTCACGGTTTCACTAGTCACGGCTTAACCATAAACTGCGAGAGTCTGCCGACCGAGGCGCCAGCCAGCCGCGCGCGCACGCGCACGCCGGCTTCTTCGTGACTAGTTGATACAACTTCTCCTTCGCGATGCACGGCAGCGACAATATCTCCCCGTTCGTAAGGGATCAGCAATTCGACGACGGCGGTGATCGAACGCATTCGATCGCCGATCGTGCGCAACAACTCGGGCATACCGAGGCCAGTTGCGGCCGAGATCACGACCGAGCCCGGCAACTGGGCCGCCATGTGAGCAGCGCCTTCTGGCTCGAGGTCGGCCTTATTGAAAACCACGAGCTCTGGCACGTTGCCCGCGCCAATTTCTTTCAGCACCTCACGCACCGCATCGATCTGCGCCTGCGGGTCTGACGCGGTCGCGTCAACGACGTGCACGAGCAGGTCGCTGACGACCGCTACTTCGAGCGTGCTCTTGAACGATTCAATAAGCGCGTGCGGCAAGCGGCGCACGAACCCGACCGTGTCGCTGAGCAGCACTGGCTCGCCGCCTGGCAACGCCAAGCGTCGCGTCGTCGGGTCGAGGGTGGCGAACAAGCGGTTCTCGACGAGCACGCCAGCGCTAGTTAGATGATTCAGCAGCGAGGACTTACCGGCATTGGTGTAACCGACTATCGCCACAGACCCAAGCCCGCTGCGCTCGCGACCCTTGCGTTGCTCGTTGCGCGTGTTGCCGAGATCTTTGAGATCGCGCGACAACTTGGCGAGGCGATCTTGAATGCGCCGACGATCAACTTCAAGTTTCGTTTCGCCGGGACCGCGCGTGCCGATGCCGCCACCCTGCTGCGACATCGCCCCCGCGACGCCGCGACGCAACCGCGGTAATCGGTAACGCAGCAAGGCCAACTCGACTTGGGCCTTACCCTCGAGGGTGTGCGCATTCTGGGCGAAGATGTCGAGAATAACTGCGGTGCGGTCGATCGCCGTGCGACCCAATAGTTTTTCAAGGTTGTACTGCTGCGCGGGCGCGAGTTCGTTATCGAACACCACCGTGTCGGCGTCGACCGCCAAGCACAACTCTTTGAGTTCTTGCGCCTTGCCCTTGCCTATATAAAAGGCCGAGTCTGGGCGATCGCGTCGCTGCGTCATGCGACCAGCCTCGTCGGCGCCCGCCGTATTGATCAGCCGCGCCAGTTCGTCCAAACTCTCGTCGGTTTTAAGCTCGTCATGACCATCGAACATCACCGCGACGAGCACGATTCGTTCGCGGCGACCGCGCTCGATCAGCGTCTGGCCGAGCGCCTCTTGATACGGAGAACTCATGAACGCATTTCAACCGTCATCGTGCCGATGTATTGCGTCGGCCCGACGAGAGTCACGCGACCGGGCGTCGGTGAATTAACGCGCACGCTGGCATCGCCGCCATCCATGTGGACAAGAACTTCGGTGACGTTTCCTGGCACGAGGCCCCACTGCACCGCAGCCCACGCACTGGCACACGCGCCCGTGCCACACGCCTGCGTGATACCCGCGCCGCGCTCATGCACGCGCATCGTGATGGCATGTTTCTCAGGGCCGGGCTCGATGATCTCGAGATTTATTTGCGGAACCTTGAGGCCGATCTCTAACAGATTCACCACGCGCACATCTTCTACCCCGACCACGGCGTGCGGATTACCAACCGAGATGTGCGCTACCGGCCGATTCGGGTCGCAACCAATCGCCGACCAGTTAGCGGGCTCGCTCAATTGCTCGATCGCGCCCATGTCGACGCTGGCCATCAAGGTGTCGTGGCTCATTTTCTGTGGCATAACTTCGACGCTGCGATCGCCGGCCACGGTGTGCACGACATACGTGCACGCGTCGCTTCGCCCATCACGCATAAACGCAGCCTGCGCTAGGCAGCGAATGCCATTGCCGCTCATCTCGGCCTGCGAGCCATCCGAGTTAAACAGCCGCATCGTCAAGTGACCTGCGCCGAGCGAACCGCCGAGCAGCAATAATCCGTCGGCGCCGACACCCGACTTGCGATCGCACCATTCGCGCGCGTATTGAGCCCACCGCTCGTCAGTAACTAGAGAATCTGCTGACACACCACCGAGTTGAGTCAGGTCAAGCACGACAAAATCGTTGCCTAGGCCCGAGTGCTTGGTGAGAGTTATTGTCTGCGCGATATTTATCTACCGATCATGTTGTTAAAACGCCAACATAATTTTAGCCCAGCGACTCTGCCAACAGCGAGGCGATTTCGCCGGCTGGGTCGCTCTCAATATTGACCCAGCGAATACGTGGGTCGCGCCTAAACCAACGTTCTTGGCGAACTGCGAATTGGCGCGTATGGGTGATGATCGCCGTGATCGCCGTGTCCAGCGAGCAATTGCCATCTAGATGATCGATCAACTCTTTGTAGCCCAAGGCCTGGCGCGATGTTTGCGAAAGAGCCGACGATGAACGCAGGTCGCGCACCTCTGTCAGAAAGCCATCGTCCATCATCTTGTGCACTCGTTGTGCCACTCGCTCGGCCAACAACTCGCGCTTCCATAACAAGCCGATCTGCACGATGCCGTTGTCTGGATACGCGCCCGTGCCCGGGCCTGTCTCGCTGAACGGTTTGCCGCTGCCGATGCACACCTCGAGCGCGCGCTCGATGCGGCGGCGGTTGGTGCGCTCGATGCGCGAAGCCGAGAGCGGGTCGAGGGCAATCAGTTTTTTGTATAGCACCTCAACGTGTAGCTCGGCTTCTAGTTCTTGGCGAATTTTTGGCCAGTTGCCCGGAAACTGCAGGTCATCGATCAGCGCGGTCAGGTACAGACCTGTGCCCGCGACGACTAGCGGCCGAGCACCAATACTTTGTACCTTTAGCACTGCCGCGCGCGCCGCGGTCTGATAATCGCTGACCGTGTATTTGGCGCGCGAGTCAACGAGATCGATGCAGTGGTGCATTACCTTTTTCTGATCATCGAGGGTTGGCTTGGCGGTACCAATATCCATCTTGCGATAGACCTGCATCGCATCGCAGACGATGATCTGCATGTTGCCGTGCTTGATCGCCGCGGCCATCGCCGAATCTGATTTGCCGCTGGCCGTGGGGCCCACAATAACTACGGGCTTTAGTGCCGTCTCGGTCGATTCGGTCACTGCAACACTTCAGTTCGCCGCCAGCACGGCGATGCGGATCTTGTGCGACGGGCGCTCGCCGACCTCGCGCAGTTCGCCTATCAGATGATGCTTGCCCGCATCGATAACTTCGACCATCGCATAGGTACCCATACGCAACGGTTCGACGCTAACAAAGTGCACGAGTTTGTTCTGGCGCGTGCGGCCCGTTGTGCGGTCTGGATTCTTGCGACTCATGCCCTCGACGATGACCTCTTCGACGCGTCCGATGCGACTGCGCGACGCCAAGAGCGCGGTGCGCTCAGTAACCACTCGCAGGCGTTCGAATCGTTCGACGCTGACTTCATGAGAAATAAATTGATCCGTCATCAGTGCAGCCTCGGTGCCCGGGCGCGGCGAGTAAATATACGTAAACACCGCATCGAACATCGCCTCGGCGGCAACTTCAAGGGTGGCCTGAAAGTCTTTCTCGGTTTCACCAGGAAAGCCGACTATTAGATCGCTCGTAACAGCCAAGTCGGGGATAATTGAGCGAGCCTCGGCCATGCGTTCGAGGTAACGAGACGCCGTGTAACCGCGATGCATCAGCGCCAACACCGCGTCAGAGCCCGACTGCAGCGGGTAATGCAAGTGCTCGCACACGCTGGCCGTCTCGCCCATCGCCCACAACACGTCGGTGCGCATGTCTTTAGGGTGCGGGCTCACAAAACGTACGCGGCGAATGCCCTCGACCGCGCCGACGTCGCGCAGCAGTTGCGCAAACTGCGGGCGCAACTTCACGTCTTGGTCGCCCGACTGACGCTGAGCCAGGCTCAAGTCGCGGCCGTAACTGTTGACATTTTGCCCGAGCAAAGTCACCTCTGTGACCCCACTTGAGGCCAACAACTTAACCTCGCCGACGATTTCCTGAAACGGTCGGCTGATCTCTTTGCCGCGCACAGCGGGCACGATGCAGTAACTGCAGGTGTTGTCGCAACCGATCTGAATCGTGACCCAGGCGTTAAACGAAGTCTCGCGCTTCACGGGAAGCGCACTAGGAAAGAGCGCGTAGTCGTCCATCACTGCTTCGTCAAAGATCTCTGTAATCGGCCCGACCTTGCGAGAATGGGCCAGCAGTTCGGCGGCTCGGTGCACGTTGTGAGTGCCCAATACGACATCAACATACGGCGCTCGCTTGCGCACAATGTCTTTATCTTTCTGGGCGAGGCAACCCGCGACCACGATCTGGCGCGTGGGGTCTGCGTCCTTCCACTTCTTTAGAGTGCCAAGCGTGCCGTACAACTTTTCGTCGGCGTGCTCGCGAATGCAGCAGGTGTTGATGACGACGACGCTGGCCTCGTCTTCGACGGTTGTCGGTTCGAGACCATCGGTCTCTAACAGTCCGGCAATGCGCTCAGAGTCGTGCGCATTCATCTGACACCCGAAGGTGCGCACGATGTATTTGCCAGTCACAGGACTGCAAGTTTACCGCCATAAAAGTTGGCAGCCCCGTCGGTGAGTGCGTAGGGCACACTCACCGACAGGAGTCTTTGCGAGCCAGCGCGACTTGCGAGCGCCGGTCGACTAAAGCGAACCGACTAGTCGAGCTCGATCGGCGCGTCGTCTTTTTCGCTGAACTCTGGCTCGGCCGCGCCAGCGCCCACACCTGATTGCAGGCGCACGCGATCGGCCATCTGGACCATGATCTCTGGGTTTTCGTTGAGGAACGTTTTCGCGTTCTCACGACCCTGGCCAAGTTGCTCGCCTTCGTAAGTGAACCAGGCGCCGGACTTCTTGGCGATGCCCATCTCGACGGCCATGTCGAGCACTGCGCCCTCGCGGCTGATGCCTTTGCCGTACATAATGTCGAACTCGGCTTGGCGAAATGGTGGCGCGACCTTGTTCTTGACGACCTTGACGCGGGTGCGTGAACCCACGATCTCCATGCCATCTTTGATCGACTCGATGCGGCGAATATCAAGGCGTACCGATGAATAAAATTTGAGTGCGCGACCACCGGTAGTTGTTTCGGGCGAGCCGAACATGACGCCGATCTTCTCGCGCAATTGGTTGATAAAGATCAACACAGTGTCTGACTTGCTGAGGCCAGCGGTGAGCTTGCGCAACGCCTGACTCATGAGGCGGGCCTGCAAACCCATGTGACTATCGCCCATTTCGCCTTCAATTTCGGCACGCGGCGTGAGCGCGGCGACCGAGTCGACGACGATCACATCGAGCGAACCCGAACGCACCAGCATGTCGACGATTTCGAGTGCTTGCTCGCCCGTGTCTGGCTGCGAGATCAGGAGGTTGTCGATATCGACACCAATGGCCGCGGCGTAGGCGGGATCCATTGCGTGTTCGGCGTCGACGTAGGCGCAGATGCCCCCGTTGCGTTGGGCTTCGGCCACCACGTGCATTGCCAGAGTTGATTTACCCGACGACTCGGGACCGAAGATCTCTACTACGCGACCGCGTGGCAGACCGCCAACGCCGAGCGCAATATCAAGCGGCAACGCCCCGGTGGGGATGCTCGCGATTGTCATTGACTTCTTTTCGCCCATGCGCATGATCGAACCCTTGCCGAACTGCTTGTCGATCTGGCTAAGAGCAACTTCGAGAGCCTTGTTGCGCTCAATAATATTCTCGGAATTATTTTTGACATTGCTCTTGCTGTTTTCTTTGTCGATGTGCTTTGCCATGATTTTGCCTTTCGCTTTGGTAGTTCTGGTTGTTTTAGAAGTTGGAACTTAGAAACTGGGTGTTGCACGATTGTTTGCTAACGCCCCTGAACCATACCCCCGAACAGGTGTTCGGTCAAGCATCCTCCAGCCCAAACCCAGCAAGGCCTACGGCTGCCAGTCACCCAGGTATCGAGCCCGCGGTCGGCCACGCCATGCACACATACCAATGAAGGCGGTATTCGAATCGGCTCAATTGGATGGCGTCTAGGTCAACCAAAAACAGAGAGGTAGAATTTACATGTGGTCAATAAATCAATTGAGGTTTCGTCATTTAGCGACGCCGATCACGACGATCGCGCCTACTGGTGGGCGCAATCTAGCCAATCTCGACTCTCCCATGCCTTATTGCTTAGAAGGATGAACTATGGAACAGATCGAGTTTCCTCAAGACTTCAGCGAGTTCTTGAAATTACTCAACGACCACAGCGTTGAATATCTCCTAGTAGGCGGCTTCGCCGTTGCAATTCATGGCTATCCACGCGCCACGTCGGATATGGATGTTTGGGTTTCGCGCAGTCTCGCCAATGCCGAAAAATAGTTGCCTGCCTTCGGGCATTTGGTTTCGACTTGCCCGAACTTAGTGTCGAAATATTTATGAAAGCGGATCAAGTAGTTCGAATGGGAAACGCGCCAGTGCGAATTGAAATTCTCACCGACATTGACGGCGTGGTTTACTCGGAATGCGCACAAAGATCGACCACCGAAACCATCGGCGGTCAGCAAGTTCCCGTAATTTCTCTCGACGATCTAAAAACGAATAAACGTGCCAGTGGCCGCCATAAGGACATCGCCGATCTCGACAACCTGCCCTAGGTTGACGCCCTGGTTTCTAAGCGACGTCGGTTTGGTCGACAGTAACCAATCAGGCGCGGCCAATTAGCCGGGCCAAGAGTCGAGGCTCTCCTGGCCAGGCTTTGAACAAGACTTCGGGCGGGACGCGGCGAGCCACATATCTAAGCACCAGAGCAACAACGATTACGTCATCGAGCGGTCCGATCACGGGAATGAATTCGGGGATGAGATCGATCGGCGAGATTACCCAGATGAGTGCCACAACGACCAGCCATCGGGCGCTGCGCGGAACCTCCGGATGTCGGCGAAGTCGGCGCATTGTCGTCGCGCAGGCGGGGACGAATGCCGCAAGTTCACGCGCTAATCCAGGCGGCAGCCGCTTGGCCAAAACAATTAGTACCGCCCATGATGCGACGAGCAATCCGGCGCCGACGAGAACCCAGCGCAACCATGCCATGTGTTTAGTTAAGCAGGGACTGTAACGCGGGGCAACGGAGGGCGTGCGTCGGACTACGCTGACGGTGACGCAGAGAAGATGCGGGGAGCAATGACGATGGTAACGCGCGTACATCATCCAGTTTTTGCCCGTATGTACCACCGCATGAGCGCCAAGGTCGAGGCATCAGGAGTAGCCGAACACCGGCAGAAATTACTCGCAGGGCTGGCCGGGCGTGTGGTTGAGGTCGGCGCCGGTAACGGGCTCAACTTTTCGCACTATCCCGACACGGTCGGAGAAGTGATTGCCGTCGAACCAGAGTCATACCTTCGCGCTCGGGCAGAGGTAGCGGCGCGAAACGCGCCGGTATTGGTGCGCGTTGTCGACGGCGACGCCGAACATCTGCCGCTCGAGGACGGGTCGATCGACGCAGCGGTGACCTCGCTGGTGTTGTGTTCCGTCGCCGACCAGGCCGCCGCACTTAGCGAGATTTGGCGGGTCTTGCGCCCTGGCGGCGAACTGCGTTTCTACGAACATGTGCTGGCAAGCGATGCGCGATTGGCGCGAGTACAGCGCCTAGTGAATCCAATTTGGACTCGTTTCGCCGGCGGCTGCAAGCTCACTCGTAACACGCACGCCGGCATCGAAGCAGCAGGTTTCATTTTTGACGAGTACGAACAGTTTCTGTTTCAGCCGTGCCTCGCGGCAAAACTTGCGGCGCCCGTCGATACCAGCTATTAAAAAACGCGTGCCGATCGCCGCAATTGGGGCAATGGCGCAACAACCCGCGAGCGAGTAATCGCCAGACTGAAATTCTCAATCAGCCTCAGCCAATAAGTTCGTCGACGAATTCGCCGAACACGTCGGCGTAATGCATCGCGTCGGCGTCGGTGTGCATCACCGAGATCAGCCACTGCTCGTCGAGCCCCGGCGGCAGCAACACGCCGCGGTTTATGCCGTGAATCCATTGCGCAAACGCCAGATCGAAATCGGTGGCCTTATAGTCGCGGTAGTTGCGAATCTGCTCGGGCGCCCACGTCACGCAACCCTTGGCACCAAACTGCACGACGTGCGCTGGCAGTGATGCTTCAGTTATCAGTGAGCCAACGGCGTCGACCAACATCTTGTTGCGCGCGATAGTGATCGCCGTCGCCTCGAGCGTGCACACTTCGGTCAAAACGGCTTTCGCCGCTGCCATGCACAACGGGTTGCCGTTGTACGTGCCCAGATGAACAACCGTGCCGTTCGTGATCAGATCCATATATTCCTGCTTGCCGCCGAACGCGCCGAGTGGCAAACCGCCGCCGATCGATTTTGCGAGCGCCACCAGATCTGGTTGCACGCCGAGCACTCCGCTGGCCCCCGACCAACCGGCGGTGATGCCGGTCTTGACTTCATCAAATATGAGTAGCGTGCCGTAACGCTGCGTGATCTCGCGCACCTGCTGCAGGTAATTGGGTTGCGGCAAACAGATGCCAATATTTTCCATTACCGGCTCGACGATGAAGCACGCCACCTCGCGCGACTGCAACGCGCGCTCAAGAGCGGCGGCGTCGTTGTACGGGATCACGATCGTGTCGCGCAAAACGCTCGATGAAATACCGGCCGACGACGGCACCGAAATTGGCGCGTCAGCGGGGCCAGCCAGATGCAGCGGCGGCTTCATCGACACCATCACCTCGTCGTGATGGCCGTGGTACCCGCCTTCTACCTTGACGATCTTCTCGCGTCCGGTGGCGGCACGCGCCACACGAATCGCATCCATAGTGCTCTCGGTACCAGAGTTGGTGAAGCGCCACATCGGCAAGCCGTAACGCGCCGCCAACATTTCGGCGACCTCGGCATTGGCCTCGCACGGGTTGACGAACAGCGTGCCCTCTGCGAGTTGTCGTTGTACCGCCGCAATGACGGCGGGGTGACGGTGGCCGACGAATAGTGCTCCGAAGCCCATGTCGAAGTCGGTGTACTCGTTGCCATCGACATCGTGCATCTTGGGGCCGTCGGCCGAACGAATAACAATCGGGTAAGGGTCGTAGGCCTGAAAACTTGACGGCACTCCGAGTGGCAGCACCTTTCGCGCCCGAGCATTCGCCCGTTGCGAGGCCTTCGTACGCTCTGCGTATGTTGCCAATTCTCGTGTAGTGATCTCTTTGGCCCGATCAGCCAGAGAGAACCGCAGCGTGGAATCCATCGCTGACATGGTTATCAACTCCAATATTTACGTCTCCGACAGTCTACACTCAATATGCCTTGGTGGGCGTAGCTCAGTTGGTTAGAGCGCCAGGTTGTGGTCCTGGAGGCCGGGGGTTCGAGACCCCTCGTCCACCCCAATTTTTCTGTGTTTATTTGATGATTCCGATTGGCGTGTGATTTTATTCATTCCGCCTCGAACCGACTTATGCCCGATTTCTCGTTAGTTTATGCATTCTCGGCGGGTTACGCAAAAACGCTTGACCACGAATCGCGGTGAATTCCGGTATTGCTGGTGCATCTAATTTCTTAAAGCACTCGTGGTGCTATAGGCTCTGCGACCGATAGTTGTTTGCCCCTCTAGCTCAGTTGGTTAGAGCAACGGACTCTTAATCCGCAGGTCCTCGGTTCGAATCCGAGGGGGGGCACAATT